>Ga0126371_10000177_pt1 | contig 48768 bp, 43 predicted proteins | sample PanSoiMetaPlot_4_FD_110145 | JGI IMG/M metagenome (GOLD analysis project Ga0126371, IMG submission 110145) | Tropical forest soil microbial communities from Panama - MetaG Plot_4 | ecosystem: Environmental > Terrestrial > Soil > Tropical forest > Bulk soil | place: Panama | collected 2016-02-17
AAACCCCACTCGTATTGAGGACTTGGCCCTTTCAGCCAGTATCCATCGGCATTCAGTAGTGCGATGTTGCCAAGCGAACCGGCAATTTCTGATTTCGTCTCTTTGATCGTGTTCAGGATCTTGGCGCCTTCATAGTTGAAAACGAGCACGCCGCGCTTGAGACCGTCGGCGTCGAATACGGGCGTGGAGAATGAAATGGCGGGATGTGGAGGCTGTTCGATCTTGCCCGCCTCTACGTTTAATTCGAAAGACGAAATGAAGACTTCCTCACGGTCCAAATCGAGGGTGTGTACAAAAAATGGACGCTCTGAAAGATCCTGCAGTTCATCCGCAGGAATGACTAACGGCGCCCCGCGGTTATAATCTATCTTTACCAACTGTTTCCCTTTGTCGTCCAACAGGCTGATCTCGAAGTAGTCCTTCTTCCTGCGGCACCAACGCAGCAGCTCAAGCTCCATGCTCGTTCGTTCAGCATCACCAGCGTGAACCAAGTAACGCGAAATCGAAGGATTATCGGAAAGAATGAGCAGATCAGTAACCGCCGGTTCGAAGTCGGAGCCGATTCTCTGAGCGACGCGGCGAACAGTTTCTGTTTCGTTGGCTTGCATCCTTACGCGCCAGAAGTGCATGTCTGCCAAGTAATAAACACAGCTAAGCCCAATCACTGCTGCCAGAGTGAGCCACGGAATGACTCCGAAAACAGCGAGTGCTGCGCGCAGATGCATCGCAACAGAGGAGTTCGTTTGCTTCATAGTATGGCCATGTCCAAGACTTCGAGGCTTGTCAGGCGCGGCACTGAACGAACGAGAAAGTAGCGAAGCAAATCTCTGGTGAGCGCTGTCTGAGAGAATACCGCCAGACGTTGAAGGATGCACTGATCCACGGAAAACTCACCTCATGGTGAAATTTCCCAGTGGAAGGGGTTAAAGATAGCTGGGGAACGCGCGCTTACTATCTCATAGGCTGCGGAATTGATTCAAACGCAGTGTTCTCATTGTTTCCAAAGAAGCAAGTAGAGCGTCGTGAAGTTACTACTGTGAATCGCCGGTACCTGTAGCCATAGAGACCGATACTCCTGTTGAAAATCCTGATGTGATCGGGCCGCTCGCGGCTCGTTTCTCGACCGCGACATACGTAAAGACGCGGTGCACAAGCTCGGCCATTACCTGGTTTCGCAGGACGAGGCAATTCGGATTAAATAAATTAAGACCACAATCGAGAGCTAACTAATTGAAAGGGTTGGCTGGGAGGCTTGGACTCGAACCAAGATACCGGGTTCCAGAGACCCGTGTCCTACCGATTGGACGACCTCCCAGTTGTTGAGGCTTTAGCAGTTTACCGTAATTGCGACGGATGAAAAAGTGGCTGCAAGAGGCCTTCGCCGTGCCATCCCGATCGTCAATCAGCACAGACAAGAAAAAGCCCTGAATTCCGTTGCCGGAACCCAGGGCTGAAGGGGGTTTTGAGTTGCGCTAGAAGTTCAGGCGCAGCCCCAATTCGATCCAGCGAGCGCTGTTATTGCGGTTCGCGGGAACCTGCGTTGAAGTAATTCATTAGACCCGCCCACTTCACGGAACTAAAGATATAAAGATATAAAGACAAGCTGGGTTACCGAGCCGCAGTACAGGAATTGAAACTGAGCGACGTGCGAGGGGAGTACCTGTCCCCTCGTACAGCGCCGAAAAAATAAAGTCCAGTACTATTGCTCTGGTCCAGCCTCCAGCTCAAAATTTATAAATTGAGGATAGAGCGTGATGGGGACAATTGCTGCAGATGTGCCCGGTGAGATAGCGGGGAGCAAGTCCAAGCCCGCCGTGACGGATTCCCTGGAAAACGAAGCCATCGGCCTGGAAGTTGAGGTACGGATCCACGGTTCGCAAGTGGCCGCAGTTGTCTTGGATACAACGGAACACGTCGAACCGTTTGAAGAAGACACTTCCACGATGATCGTGTTCCCGCGCGGAGCCGTGGTCAAGTTGCGAGCGCGCGTACGCAGTGGACATGCGGTTGTCCTCACGCACTTGGCAACAAAACAAACTGCTCTTTGCCGCATCGTTCAAGTGAACAGCGCGCCGAACATAGTGAACTACGTGAAACTTGAGTTCGTGCAACCGGCACCGGGATTTTGGGGAGTTCATTTCCCGTCTGACGGCGCGGTGCCTGGTGTTGTTTCGGACGGACACCCGCCAATCAACGGCCAGCCGGAAAAGTTCGAGGCAAAGGTTGCGCCAGTCGAGCACGTCGCACCAACGAGCTTGCCATCCGCAGCGCAACCCACACCGCGTGCCGACCCACCGCTGCCCGAACCGAAACCGATATTACGGGAATGCACAAAAGAAATCGTGAGATCAGCATCGGCGGCACCGATAAGTTACGGAGCCTCTGAGGATATAACTGCCACCGAGATTATTCCGCTCGCGGCGGCTCCCACAAAAAAAGCGCGGATCACGCACAAACCTCAGACAGCAATTGTTCCACAACCATCGCGTACAAGCAGTCATACGCAGGGGGCTCCTCTCTTCGATTCGCTATCGACGGGTGAGGAAGTATTTGGGAAAGCGAGCTTCACTGCGACCGCAGAAACCGCCATCGTCAAGTCAGATTCCAAGGCAATGCAAATGTTCGCGCGCTCCCTCAATCCTTCGTCGCTGATGCAATCGGTGGAAGTGCCCAAGGCCCACACCGGGATCAAGATCTTCCTGAGTATCGCAGCGGGGGCAATTCTCGCTGCTGGAGCTGTGTTCTACGTGCGGCAATATCGAGGAAACGCGCGGCAGAGCGCGAGCGTCGCAACGCCGGCGAGCATTCCGCAAACGTCAGCCCCAACGACTTCCTCCGCGGTCCCAACGCAGCCCACATCGACTTCGGCTGAGACCGCCGTTCGCCCCGTGGCGGAGGCTTCAACAACAACCGAAACACTCTCGGGCCAAAAGCGCCCTCCAGTCCCTTCTACCGCGCCACAAGACGAAATCATCGTGACGCCAGTTCATAACAGTGCAAAGAACCCGGATTCCGATATCCATCCGACAATTTCGAATGGGCTGGCCAACATCTATGCTGGCGACTTATCCGCTCGTCCAAAACCGGCGAAGCGCAAGAGGGCGACCGTTCAAACCTTGGTTCCAGCCATTAACAGCACGCCGAAGGACTTGTCGGGATCTTCAGCGAACACGGCGCTCGACTCACTCGTCAGTGGCTCGTCCTCGGCGCTCCCAAGTCTGCCGAAACCTGCGGAACCGCAGCCTGTGGTTCGCGGTGGTGTCGTATCCGCACCTCGTTTGCTGCACAGCGTGAAGCCAATTTATCCGGCCCTGGCGATGTCCAACCACATTGACGGCGACGTCCAAATCCAGGCGCTTATCGACCAGACGGGCAAAGTTGTTTCTACCAAAGTCCTCTCGGGCCCAATCCTGCTAAGACGCGCTGCAACGGACGCCGTGCAGCAGTGGCGCTATTCTCCCGCAACGTTAGACGGGAAGCCGATTAGCATGAGCTACAAAGTGACCGTTGGCTTTCACCTGAACGAGTAGAGGGTTTCTCGCAAATTAAGAAAGATCGCGTTAGCCCTTCCTCCACGATTCTCAGCAAGAACAACAGTAAGGGTCACTTCGCAGGCACGAGGCGCTTGTCCACGATGTAATATTCGGCGCCGCGCCACTCGATGCGGCGCTTGAAGAAACTCGTCAGCCAAACTGTGAAGGCAAATGCGTCGCGCAGGGGCACGAGATAAAATTTCCTTCGCAATATCGGGTCGCGAACGCCCCAGACGCCAACCGTCCAAGCCATCAGCCCGCGCAGCACGACATACCCGCCCAGGAAAAACGCTGCGACGCCCCACGACGGAGCGATAATTGCTGCAAGAATGACCCACGGCAATCCGTGCGTGAAAATCAGAGAAAAATGTCCCCATGGCTGCGAGTGCTTCATGGTCAGAGTCCAGCGAACTTGATGGCGAAAACATTGCGCGAGCGTCTGCACAGGAAAGACAGTGAAGACAGGAAATGTGGTGACTTCAACGCGATAACCAAGAGCCGCGATGCGATGGCCTAATTCATAGTCGTCCGAAAAATGATCGACGAGCGCTTCGAACCCACCGATTTCCGCAAGCCGTTTTTTTGTGGTGGCCATCGTCGCGCCCAACGCGAAGTCCACGCCTCCTAACTGCCACGCGCAAAGCACGCCCGCGTCGAAATCGGAAGTATTGCCGAGCGCTTCCATTTCTGAAACCAGCGAGCCGTCGGTGATTCCGCGGTACAGGCAAGTGACGGCGCCCACCTTCGGGTCCGCGAACGGCGCAGCAACAGCGTAGAGGTAGCCCGGAGCCACACGAATGTCACTGTCGCTGATAATCAGTATTTCGTGCTTTGCTTCGCGAACCATGCGGCACAGTTTGTTTACTTTGTCGCCGGTTCCCAGCGGCTCTGCGCCGATCAGCAGACGAATCTTGCACTGAGGAAAATCACGGATGAGTTTTTCGATGACCGGAACAGCAGGGTCGGTGCCCTCGGTCACGCCGAAAATGATCTCGAACTCCGGATACTCCTGGCGGCAGAAACTGGCGTAATTTTCATAAGCTTCGCGATCGAGGCCGCGAACAGGTTTCAGGACACTAACTGGCTGAGCGAAATCTTTGCTTACGGAAGGCCTGTTGCAGAAAAAACGGTACGCTGCAGTTGTGGCGAGTAGATAGTAAGCGAAAGGCGCCAGGGCCAATGTAAGCAGCGTCCATCGCAGAATTTCATGCCACACGGCTGGTCCTTTAACACAAGAAAACTTACAGTTTCTTCACCGAGGTATTTTCAGCTCACGCAGACCAACAGAACGCCGAGGCAAACCAGCGCAACGCCAATCCAGCGCCTCGCCTCGATTCGCTCCCCCAGAAGAAACTTGCCGCCGAACGCCCCGAAAACGTAGCTCAGCGCTGTCACCGGAACGACGAAGCTGACGTTCTCCCAGGAAAGAACCATCAGCAGCGCAAAAAACGACAATGCCATCAACAGCAGGCCAAACCACATCCATCCAACGCAAAATGCGCGCCCGATAACGCGGAGAAGGTTCGACGGCGAGAAATTCTCCACTTCGCCGATCTGTTTCATCGCGCGCGTGACAGACAGTTCCCCGGCCGTGCCGCCGACTATGATGATCGCAAGGGCGATGGCAACTCGCACGGTTAACTCTCCTCCGTAGTCCGCGGCGGCGTTCCCCCCACCAAAAGCACGCCAATACAAATGACCAGCACGCCTACCCAGCGCATTCGCGGAATCACTTCACCCAGGATCAGATAGCCGAGTATGGCGACGAATAAATATCCGGTGGCTGATGCCGGCTGCACGTAACTGTAATCCGCCCAGGAAAGCACCAGCAGATATGCCACAAAGAAGAGTAATAAAGAGGAGATGCCGAGCCAGATCGGGCCGGAACGAAACGTTCGCTCAAACGCGGAAAGCAATGCAGAGGGATGCCAGTTGGAAATCGCGCCAATCTGTTTCATCCCTTTGCGAAGCAGAACATCGCCTAGCGAACCGAACAGCGCCATCATGGCGATCAGAACGATCGTCTTGCCCTGCAGGCGATGCGAAAATTTCATGCGCCCTGTGTTTCTGTGGGGAATCCCGTACTCGTATGGCCGGGGATGCTCTTCACGCCGACCGACGGAGGCTGCTTCGGAGCTTTGCCGTTCTTGGCGTACTTCAGGCGCTCGCCGCGCAACCGCATGAACGAAACTGCTTCTTGGAAGAGGCGCTTGCGTTCATGCGCATCCCACAGCGCTTCGCGCACGATCCTCCATACCACGCGCGGGCGGAAGTAATACGAATCATAGAACTGATTCACCGCGTCCATCATCTGCTCGCGGTTTAATCCGGGATACACAAGATGCGGTAACTGGTGACCGCCGGAATCCGCAAGGGCTTCCGTGGCCAGAAAACCGTTCGCCGAGGCGAGATTGTAAAGTTCGGTTCCGGGATAGGCGTGAGCCATGGAAACCTGAATCGTTTCGCAATCCAGGTCGCGCGCGAAGTCCATCGTCTTCTGAATGGTTTCTTTCGTTTCGCCCGGCAAACCGATGATGAAATCGCCATGGATGCGAATTCCGACTTTCTTACAGTTGGCTGCAAACGTGCGAGCCATTTCGACCGTCGCACCCTTCTTGATGTTCTTCAGGATTTGCGGATCGCCGGATTCAAATCCCACAATGAACAGCCGCGCGCCGGCATCGGCCATCGCTTTGAGCGTTTCGTAATCGCTGTGAACACGCGCGGTGCAAGACCAGCGGAAACCGACCGGCTTGAAACGTTTGCACAATTCGAGCACGCGATCCTTGCGAATATTGAATGTGTCGTCGTCGAAGAAAAATTCTTTGGCTTGCGGGAACAGGCGATGGGCCTGTTCAAATTCGCGAGCGACGCTGTCGACCGACCGAACGCGCCACGTGTGGCCCGAAAGCGTCTGCGGCCACAAACAGAAGGTGCACTGCGCCGGGCAGCCGCGAGACGTATAAAAAGAGACGAACGGATGCAAAAGGAATGGGACGTTGTAGCGCTCAATCGTCAAATCGCGCTTATAAATATCCGTCGCGAACGGCAGCTCATCGAGTTCCGCAGTATGAAGCGGCGGACGGGTCGCGTTGTGGACAACTTTTCCGTCCTTGATGTAGCTGGCGTTGGCGATCTCGCTGAGCGGTTTGCCTTGAGCAAAATCGGTGACTGCGTAATCGAATTCGCCGCGCACGATAAAATCGATGTCCGAACTGGCAAACAGGCTCTCGGCTGGCTTGATCTGCACATGCGGGCCCACAAACGCGATTTTCAGGCTGGACTTCGCTTCTTTCATGGCCCGGGCCATCTTCAGATCGCTCTGAAAACCGACCGTGGAGGTGAAGACGACTACGAATTCGTAGTCCTTGGCGATGTCGACTGTCTGCTGCGGCGTAACCTTATGCGGCGGCGCGTCCAAGAGCCGGCTCCCCGGTAGCATTCCCGCGGGATAGGTCAACCAAACCGGATACCAGTACGATTCGATCTCGCGAGTCGCCGGCCAGCGAGAACTGGCGCCCCCATCGAAATTCTCGAAACTTGGGGGATTAAGCAAAAGGGTCTTCATCACCGACGCCATTCAACATCCTCCTCAGTCTATGCGGGCAGTCTTAATCAAGAACCAGTAATACCCGATTCTACTTGAATTTGCAGCAACGCAATAGCGAACCTTTTCCTCGTTAGTCATCAGGGGAATAGTTTCGCCAATTGCCCCGTCGCCTGAAGCAGGTTCAAATCCGCCCGTTCGCGGGAAAGTCCTGCGTCGAGGAACACCAGCCACTTCTCATTTTCAAGAACCCGCGCCTGCTCCAACTGGCTAAGCGTCACGTGACCCTGATTGAATTTGGCCTCGGCGTCTTGGAGTTGTTCCTGAGCAAGCTGCAAATCCAAACGCGCTACTTCCTTCGCAGCATCGGCTTCTTTTAGTCCCTGCACCTGCTGCTCGGCCCCTTCCTTCACAGCGGTTTTTGCGACTGCCAGTTCGAGATTCGCTTCGTCCAAATTGCTCTTCGCAAATGCAACCTGCGCAGAAGTCTTGGCCGCAAAGATCGGAATCGTCACCGAAATGCCGACCGTGACATTATTGCGCTGGAATCTCTGAAAAAAATCCTGGTAGTTGTTGATCTTGCTTAGCACGCTATATTGTCCAATCAGGCTCACCGTGGGCCAATAGAGGCCTTTGGCGCCCTTCAATAATTCTTGCCGCGCGAGACGATAGTTCTCCGCCTCTCGCAAACCACCACTGTGAGCCACCACATCCGACACTAGATTGGATGCAGGTTCGACGGGAGGGGCAGCCAGTGTTTCGTCCGGAGAAACACGCAGAGACTGATCCGCCGGAAGCCCGGTCATATTCCGAAGCTGCTCGGAAAGAACCTGCTCGCGGCCTTGATACTGGATAATCCGCTGCTGGATTTCGGCGAGCTGCAACTGGTCTTGCGTCACAGAAACAGGAAGCTCCAGCCCGGCGGCTTGGCGTTGCCGCATCACATCGAGAATTTGCTGCGCGCTATCGCGTTCACCCTCAAGCAATTGCAAGGAGCGCTGGACATCGCCCAATTCCAAATAATACGAAGCAGCTTTTACGATCACATTTTCCCGCGCGTTCTGGTATTCAATCTCCTTGTTCTTTGCCAGAACCTCATCAGAATGTTGAAGCCCTCTCTGTTGCTTGTCGAAAATCTCCTGCTGGTAAGACATTTCAAAGACGGCAGGCGGTTGGCCCCCAGGAGTTTCCGGAAAGCCGTTCGTGTACGCGGCTCCTGACCCTGTGTACAAGTTAGGCAGGAAAGCCGAGCGATCTAGGCCGGCCGCATTCTTGGCCACAGTGTATTGAACGCGAGCCAGCGCTAAGTCGGGAGTGTGAGCAAGAGCCAGCTTCACGACTTCCGCGAGAGTTAAGACCGATCCCGCGGGCGACGCTTGCGCGTTCACACTCTGATCAGGCTTCTGTGGCGGGCTGCTCGGTTGTGGTTGCTGCGCGCTCGCGGCAGTGCAAAACATCAGACTCCACATAGCGATGACCGATGCAATTTTCATGTTCGTCCCTATTCGTAGTGTAAGGATTCGACTGGCTGAAGCCCTGCCGCCTTGCTCGCTGGAAGGTATCCGAAAAGAACGCCCGTCGCACACGAGACGACGAATGCCAAAATCACCGAAGGCCATGACGTTGAGACTTCGATTCCAGGGGGCACGGGAAAAAGACGAATGATCGCCGTAACAACCGGAGGGATCAATACTGCAATCACAATCCCGATGATTGCACCGGCACCGCTGATGATTCCCGCTTCGGTAAGAAACTGATAGAGAATCTCATTGTGCCGCGCTCCCACCGCTTTGCGAATCCCTACCTCCCGGGTCCTCTCCGTGACGCTTACCAACATGATATTCATGATGCCGATTCCGCTGACCACCAAAGTAATCATGGCTATCAGTAGCAGCACTACAGTAAGCGCGAGTGAAATGTAACGCGCTGTTTCCAGTATTGAAGAAAGATTCCGCACGTCATATGCGGCATCAGCTCGGTGACGTGATTTCAAAATGTCGCTGACCTCTTGTGTCACAAGGTCAACATCCTCTGGATTATCGGCCTGCGCGTAGAACGTCTTAATGTAACTTTGACCCGTGTAATACTGAATCAACGGAAAGGGTACAAGCACCGAATCCGTCGTTATTTCCGTCTGGCCAAACGTCTGCACTCGCTCGCGAAAAACCCCGATCACGGTGAACTCCAAATTTCCCACGTGAATCTCGCGACCCACAGGATCGTCGTAAGGGAAAGCGGCCTGCGCAAGATGTTCGGTGAGCAAACAAACTTTGCTGCTTGCCAGAAAGTCCGCGTCATCGAAGTATCGTCCACGAGTGACGATCAGATTGCGAATTTGTTGGAAGCCCGAAGTCACGCCGATGAGGCTCACGGGGCGCGCAATGTTCGCCGTCGTCACGTTCATTTGAATGTCGTGCGTGCCGGCGACCTGGACGACTTGGGGAATCCCGCGCCGTATGGCTTCGAGGTCTCCCATCGAAATCTGGTCGGCCATAGACACCGTCTGTCCGTTGCTGACAAGTGAGGCGTATATCACGTTCGAGCCAATCGCTTCGATCTGCCCAATAATAAATTTCTTACCCGCCAGCGCCACCGTCACAACCAGCACAATGCAGGCGCTGCCAATCACCACCCCCAGCATGGTCAGTCCTGCGCGCAGTTTGTTCGAGCGCAGCGAATCCACCGCAAGATTCCAAGTTTCCTCCCAAACCATCTAGCGATTACCTCTCAAATTGCGCCACTATAGCAAATCCAACTTGACGTCAGCCGGATAATTCTTGACGCTTGTATTCCTGCTCGTTACGATGCTACTAGTGAACGCTCGGGACGCTTGGGAGCGAAGCTTCTTGATGGTCTGGCTCGGCCATCAATGCTGTCGAAAGGCAAGGGATGATAGAAGGCAAACGCGTCGCCGTTGTCCTGCCCGCCTATAATGCAGAAAAAACCTTAGAAGCTACCGTCAAAGGTATTTCGCCACTCGTCGATATTAAGATTCTGGTCGACGATTCGAGCACCGATGGCACCGTGCAGCTCGCCCAGCAACTTGGCCTCCACGTTTTTGTGCACGATCGGAACTACGGCTACGGCCGTAACCAGCAAACCTGTTACCGCGAGGCACTAGCATCCGGAGCTGACATCGTCGTTATGCTGCATCCCGACTATCAATATAACCCTGCGCTAGTTCCCTCTTTAGCAGGACTCGTCGCCTGTGGTAGCTGCGACGTGGCTCTTGGCTCGCGCATTCTCGGCGGCGGGGCGCTGCGCGGCGGCATGCCGCTCTACAAATATATTTCCAATCGCGTGCTGACCGCGTTCGAGAACCTGCTCCTGCGCGCGAAACTTTCCGAATACCACACCGGCTACCGTGCGTTCAGCCGCGAGGTTCTGTTAAGACTGCCGCTCCTTGAGAATTCGGATGATTTCGTCTTCGACAATGAAGTCCTTGCGCAGGTCCTGTTCTTTGGTTTTCGCATCGGGGAGATTTCCTGCCCGGCACGGTATTTTGAGGAGGCGTCTTCGATTAATTTCAGCCGCAGCGTTCGCTATGGTTTCGGCGTTGTGGGAACCTCTTTGAAATTCTTCCTGCAAAAACTCGGCATCATGCATTTCCGGATCTTCAAGGAAACAGGCCGCAAGCTGGACTTGAATTACTATTCTCTGGGCATCCGCGAAGCCGCTGCGACACGTGTTTAGAATTCGGCCTGCGCAGGCGCCTCGTTCACGATTGCCGCAACCGCAACATAGCAAATCTTCCCAGCGCCGGAACGCCGCGTGAAACGCAAAGAGTTCGCCATTTTATTTCTGCTCACACTGGCAGCCCTGTTCATTCACGGCTACCATCCGTTTGCAGAAGACGCGGAAATTTACGTCCCCAGCATCGTAAAAATTCTTCATCCTTCTTATTATGCGTTCGGGGAGAAATTCTTTGAAGCCAACGCGCGCCTGACCACCTTCCCACATCTGATCGCTGCCTTTGTCCATCTAACTCACATGCCCCTCGATTGGACACTATTCTGCGCGTATGTAGCGTCGATTTTTCTGCTGTTGTTGGCCTGCTTGCGTCTCGCCACAAAATGCTTTTCCACGCCCGCTGGGCAATGGAGCGCAACAACAATGATTGCCTGCCTGCTCACCTTGCCTGTCGCAGGCACGTCGCTATACATCTTTGATCAGTATTTAAATCCGCGCTCGATCTCAGCATTTGCGGTAGTATTCGCGATCGATGCGGCCATGGAAAACAGGTACTGGCGAACGGCCCTGTGGCTGCTCTTGACAGCGGTGATTCATCCGTTCATGACCGTTTTTGCGGTCGTTTTCATTATTCTATGGCTATTCCAAAACCATGAATCGGCACGAGTTCCAGCCGCGAGTGCAGCATGCTTTGTTTTCTTCGCAGGTTTCTCGCTGAAGGCGCCTTCTTCAATCTATTGGCACTGCTTGGAAGACCATCGCTACTATTTTCTGCCTCGTTGGACCTGGTATGAATGGATGGGAATTCTTGCTCCACTTGCAATTCTGTGGTGGTGCAATAAGATCGCGAAGGCGCGCGGGCACATAGTGCTTGCGCGTCTGACGAGGACCTTGTTTCTCTTCGAATCAATATGTTTTGTGGCAGGCCTAATTGTCACCATACCCCGTCAACTGGAAATCCTTGCACCCTATCAGCCGATGCGAAGCCTGCAGCTGGCATACCTGCTTTTGTTTCTGGTTGTCGGAGGTCAGCTCGGCGAATATGTCTTGAAGAAACATCCACTGCGTTGGGCTGTGCTATTTCTTCCCATTGCGGCAGGACTCTGCATCGCGCAGGTTAGACTTTTTCCCGCTACGCGTCACGTCGAATGGCCCGGGGCGGCGCCACTCAACCCATGGCTCGAAGCGTTTGACTGGATTCGCAAAAATACCCCGACAAATGCGATTTTCGCGCTGGATCCGAATTACATGGCCCTGCCTGAAGAGAACTTTCAAGGATTTCGTGCCACTGCAGAGCGCAGCCGGTTGGCCGATGCAAAAAAAGATTGGAGCGATGCTGTTCTCTATCCCTGGCTCCCGCTCGCGGACGACGTTTTTGCGCAAACCCAGGCGGCCTCCGGTTGGAAGAGTTTCGGAATCGCTGACTTTGCAAGACTGAAAGAAAAATACGGCGTTTCCTGGGTTGTGCTTCAACAACCGGACGCCCGCGGCATGGACTGCCCCTACGAAAATACCGCCGTAAAGGTGTGCCATTTAGAGTGAAACCGGAAAAATACAGTTCTTATTTACGAGTCCTATTGTTTTATACTCCGCCGAGCGACAGAACCCTGTGGAGCTTCATCCAACTTTTTCGTACAGTGTGGGTTAGAGGTTACGAAAGGTGGTAGACCTCCTGATGACGACTGTCCGTGCAGCGACTGAAAGTTTTGCATTGTTTCCGTACGATCGCTGGACTGCACAACTCTCCGAGCTCGCGCCTTGTTATCAACAGGCCCAACCGTTTCCGCACATACATCTGCGTGATTTTCTCGACCCTGACGCTGCACGTTCCGCGGCTGAAGAATTTCCGGACACTTCGAGCGACACCTGGATCCAGTACAAACATTTCAACGAAAACAAGGCTGGTCTGGCCAAGCGCGAATTATTTCCGGAAGCCCTCGGCAAAATCGTCGACGAATTGAACGCGCCGGAGTTCCTCGACTGGCTTTCGGGACTTACAGGTATCCAGAATCTCGTCGCGGATCCAAGCTTGGAAGGCGGAGGCCTCCATCAATCCGCACGGGGTGGCTTCTTGAACCTGCACACCGATTTCACCATGCACCATCGCAATAAGACTTGGAAGCGCAGGATCAACCTGATCGTGTATCTGAATCCGGGATGGGAGACGGAATGGGGTGGCGCGATCGAACTCTGGGACAAAAAAATGAGCCGGTGCTGCGCTAGCGTTCCGCCCATGTTGAATCACGCCTTGATCTTCAGCACGACGGACCATTCCTACCACGGCTTCCCGGAAAAACTTCGCTGCCCGGAAGGCGTCTCGCGCAAAAGCCTGGCGCTTTACTATTACACGATTGAGAGCGATGCGAACTTCACGGGCCGTTCAACCGATTACCAGGCGCGCCCCACGGACAGCAAAACCAAGTCGGCTCTCATTTGGCTGGACAAACAGGCCGTCCACGTATATTCGCGTGTAAAGGAAACGTTCGGCATCAGCGATAACGCAGCCAGCAAAGTGCTTGGCTTCTTCTCTCGAAAAAAATAGCAGCGCACGCACTCAGGAACTTCCGCCCGCCAATTGAATCAGGTATCGCCTCACTGCGTCCTCCCACGGAGGCAGCAACTCGATTCCTTCGCGCTTGAGACGTGCGTTGTCCAGTTGAGAATTTCGCGGGCGCTTCGCTGGCCGATTTGTTTCCTCGCTGGGAATCGGAATCACCGGCGCATTTTCGAACCCAGCCTGACGCAGAATCTGATGAGTGAACTCGATACGCGACGTGAAACCCTGATTCGTCAAATGGTACGTGCCGTAAGGGCCGCGCCGGAGGATTCGTCCAATTCCCACAGCGGCGTCAAAGGTGTACGTCGGCGCAAACTGCTGATCCTTTACAATTTTGAGAGGCTGGCCCTTTTTCCCCATGTCGGCAACCAGCGACACAAAGTTATTTCGGTACGGTCCAAAAACGCCGCAGACTCGGACGATCCATGACCGGTCGAGGTGGTCTTGAACTTCCTTCTCACCTTGCAGTTTGCTTCTCCCGTAAACGCTCAATGGACGCGGCTCGTCCTCCTCGACGTAAGGCTCGGCCTTCTCCCCATTAAATACATAGTCCGTGCTTATATGCATCAGCGGAATGTCCAGGTTTCTGCAGATGATCGCCAGGTTGCGGGGCCCTTCGGCATTCACTCGAAAGGCCAACTCTTTTTGCGTTTCGCAAGCATCCACGTCGGTGAAAGCGGCAGCATTGACCACAACGTCTGGCTGTGCTGTCTCCAAAACCTTGCGCATCGCCTTTTCGTCGGCAATGTCCGCTTCGGCGTGGCTCGCGCCGCTGACCTGCTCGCGCGACGAAAGCGCTTCCCCAATCGCGCGCGCCAACATTCCTTGGTTTCCAGTGAGAAATATCTTCAAGAGGAGATTCAGAGCTGCGCCAGAGTCGCCTGGCGCTTGACGTAAAATTTTTCGTAATATTCCTGGTACTCGCCGCTGGTTGCTTCGCGCACCCATTCGCCGTTAGAGCGATACCAGTCGACCGTATGCTGCAATCCAATGTCGAGGTCGACTTGCGGCGCCCAGCCCAATTCGCGGCGAATTTTCGAATCGTCAAGTGCGTAGCGCCGATCATGCCCGGGCCGGTCCTGGACGAATTCGATCAAACCCTCTGGCGCTGACAGCAGTTTCAATAGGCTACGCACGATTCCAATGTTGGGAACCGGCTTGCCCGAGCCAATATTGTAAATTTCTCCGATACGCCCTTTCTTCAGTACGGCCTCCAGAGCGCGGCAATGGTCCTCCACGAAAATCCAGTCGCGCTCATTGAGGCCGTCGCCATAGACCGGCAGCTTTTTCCCTGCTAGAGCGTTGGAAATCATCAGCGGAATCAGTTTCTCGGGAAATTGATAAGGACCATAATTGTTGGTGCAGCGTGTGATTACTGCAGGAAATTTGTGCGTTTGAATATAACTGCGCACCAGCAGGTCTGACGCGGCCTTGCTCGCGGCATAAGGACTGTTAGGCGCGATCTCGGATTTTTCCGACGCCGTCTCTTTGGGTGCCATGCTTCCATAAACTTCGTCAGTGCTCACATGCAGGAAGCGTGGCACTTTGCGCTGGCGCGCCCCTTCGAGCATCACCCAGGTGCCTTCTACATTGGTGCGAATGAATTCGCGGGCTCCAGCGATGCTGCGGTCTACATGGCTCTCCGCGGCGAAATGTATTACCGCATCGAACCCTTCAGCGAGTACCGCATCGACAGCCTCCGTTTCGCAAATGTCTCCACGCACGAAGCGGTAATTCTGCTGAAAATCAATATCCGCGAGATTGCGCAGATTCCCTGCATAGGTGAGCTTATCGAAATTAACGATTTCCGCGTCCGGATACCTGCTGAGGAAATAGCGGATGAAATTCGATCCGATGAAGCCTGCCCCGCCGGTGACCAGGATCTTCACTCGCGCCGTCCCATGGGCTCAGCGAAGCTGAATATCCCAGTTATACGGAATGCTCGGATCATTGTAAGGGACGCGGAATTCATCTGGCTTCTTGTGATCGTAGACCTCGGTGATGGTGTTAATCACAATCGCTTCCGTTTCGCTGATGCATTTGAAGCCGTGATACACCAGGTTGGGAATCTGCACCAGGATCGTGTGATGCTCGCCTTGAAAAAACTCGTTTACCTGTCCGTGCGTCGGTGATTTCTCGCGTGCGTCATACAGTACCAGCTTGATCATTCCTCTCACGGTACAAAAACTGTCGATCTGCTTCTGATGATAGTGCCAGCCTTTTATCACGCCAGGATAGGCTGTCGTCATGTACAACTGGCCGAACTGGATGAACTCCTTATCGTCGCGACGCAGAATCTCCATCAGCCGGCCGCGTTCGTCGGGAATCATCTTTAGCTGCTTGACACGCACACCCTCGATCATGCTTTTACGCTTGCCTCCCGCGACTTGACGGTATCCTTGGTTGCTCCCACTTTATTCGCTCCGCCTTTGGCTACCAGGTTATTCGCCAGCAACAATGATTCGAAAGTCCCGGCATCGGTCCACCAACCTTCGATCACACTGTGGCGCAGCTGACCTTCGGCGAGATACTGATTATTCAGGTCAGTGATCTCCAGTTCTCCGCGGCCCGAAGGCTTGAGCGTCTGAATTTTTTGAAATACCGTCGAGTCGTAGAGATAAAAACCGGTCACTGCATAATTCGACTTCGGATGTTGCGGTTTTTCTTCGATGCGCGCAATCCGCCCCGACTCGAATACCGGAACACCAAAACGCTCCGGATGCGGCACTTCCTTCAGGAAAATGTGCGCTCCCTTTCCGTGACGTCGGAACTCGTCGCAGCCCGCAACAATATTCGTTTCGATGATGTTGTCTCCCAGTACCACGCAAATGGGATGCTCGTCGGCAAAATGCTCCGCTAGCCGCAGCGCGTCGGCAATGCCGCCTTCGCCTTCTTGATAGGCATACGAAAGATGGCGCAAGCCAAAATCCTTGCCGTTGCCCAGCAAGCGCAGAAAATCGCCGGCGCTGTGCCCGCCAGTAACTAACAGAATGTCTGTGATTCCCGCGTCCACAAGGGTCTGAATTGGATAAAACACCATAGGCCGGTCGTAGATCGGCAACAAATGCTTGTTCGTCACCCGCGTCAGCGGAAACAGCCGTGACCCCGTGCCGCCGGCGAGCACCACTCCTTTCATCGTCGACACTATCGAACTCCTTGGAATCGGATCAGCGCAATGATTTCTCTAACTTGCTAAGGGCTTGCTTGGCTTCTCGATTATCGGAATCAAGGCTCAAGGCATCGCGATACTGCTCAGCCGCCGCTACTTTATTGCCTTCTTTCTCGTAAAGCTGGCCGAGCCAATACCGCGCCCGGGAATGAGAGGGCCAGTCGCTTCGTTCCGGCGAACTGGCGATGTATGCCTTCAGATCTTCCTCGGCCTGCGGGAAGTTGCTTCCGCTGAGAATAAGCCCCACTCCGCGATAAAAGGATAAGCGCGGATCCTTTGGACTTACCTGTGCTGCTTCCTCCACTAATTCTGTAAATTGCGGCGCTTCTCCGCGCAGGCCGTAATAATTCGCTATCTCCAAGTACGGTTCGATTGACTGAGGTTTCAGCGAAAGTGCCGCATCGTATTCCACAACTGCCAGATCCGGTTTGCCAATTGCTGCTTCGTAATCCGCCTTCGCCAGATGGCCGTCCACAGGACTGACTTGGGCAATCGCACTGACTTGCACCAGAGCATCATCCTTGCTGCCGCCTACAATCCATGGCGCCTGCAGCAGATATTCTTCGAGGTCGCGGCGAGCATCAATATTCGAGCCATCGGACTGCACCGCCGCCAGAAACTCCTTTTTCACCCGCCGCGCAAGCAAGAAGCTTTTCTGGCGCGCCGCCATTTCGCCGTATCCGCGTCCAAGCCAGTCATGATAAGCAGATGAATTGGGATTGAGCTGTGTCGCCTTTTCCAGCTCGGAAACTGCGTTCGCATAATCGCGTATCTCGTAGTAGCACCGTCCCAGCCAGAAATGATCCGCGGCGTTTCCCGGGTCTTGCGAGACCAGCGCGCGAAGAATGTTCATCGCGCTGCTGTAATTCCCTGCGACAAATTGCTGCTGCACGTCCACCAGACTGTCGGCCTTGGCCCCTTGCGCTCCCGACAGAAGCAAAATAATTGAACCTGCAAGGGAAGCAAACCGAACCATTATTGACTCGCCTCCACGGGATGCACGGTCATTCCGTCGCGCAAAGTAATCTCGCTCGAGAGCGCGACCTGCTGGCCTTCGTTCAGGCCCGAAACAACTTCAAACACTGTAGGATCGGAAATACCAAGCTGAACCGACTGGCGATGAAGCGTGTCATCACTCACCACAAACACAAAGTGCTGCTGACCTTCTGTGTGAACCGCCCCGCGCGGAACCACCAGGACGTTTTGCCGCTGGCTCCATTCGATTCTCACATCTACGTTCAAGTTGGGAATGAGCTTGAGATCACTATTCTGCACCGAGCAAAGCACCTGGCCAACGCTGCGCGGGCCCTGCATGGTCACTTGTTTCGGAACATTCTCCGTCTTCCCGATCCAGGTGTGCTCAGGCAAGCCATCCCATGTGATTTCCACCGGCAGATTCGGTGCGAGTTTTCCCAAATCAGGCTCATCAACGAAAGCTCGTACTCGCACGTCATGCAGATCCGCCATCGCAGCAAGGGGATCGCCCACCCTTACGTATTTGCCCCAATAAACCGGGAGCGAATAAAGAGTGCCGTCGATTGGCGATTTCACTGTGGAAGCCGCGATTTCATTTTCAAGCATTGCAATTTGTGAGTGCGCCTGTTCCTCGGCGAGTTGCGCACTCTGTACATTAACCTGTGCCTGCGCCGCGAGCGCGGCTTTTTGCCGTTCGAGTGTCTGGACAGTAGCCTGCGCTTCGTCGATCTGAATTTGATTCTGCTCGAGCTCTGCCTGCGTCGCAGCCTTCTCAGCGACGAGTTTCTTCAAAGCCTCCTGATTTTTTTGCAGATTCGTCAAGTTAATTCTCGCTTTTTCCAAATCGCCCTCTGTCTGCGCTACTTGCCCTGGAGCCCCCCCCGCACGATTAATTCGAAGTTCCTCCTGTGCGGACAGCAAGTCGCCTTGGGCTTTATCGAGATCCTGTTGCGGCGCGCGCGAATCCAAAACGAGAATCACCTGACCCTTGCGAACCGCCTGGCCTTCGATGACGTTGACCCGCGCTACAGAAGTGGCGTACTGCGCCACGTATAAAAAAGGTTGAACCGGTTCGACCTTGCCGTTGCTGGTGATGGATGCAGAAAGGTTTTGGCGTTTGACTTGAGCAATTTGCACTTCGGGAGACTGGTCACGATTGGCGAGTACTAACACCACAGCCACTAGGACGGCAGCGCCAGCTACCCACGCAATCCATCGTTTTTTTGGCGGCACAGAGGCTGCCCGCTCCGGCGGCAAAGAAAAGCTCCCCCCAAGATTCGTCGAATTGTAACAGAGGCTCTCATTGATTGCCTACGCTGCTCGTTGATTGTCGTGACGGATTGTCATCTAGTCACGATGCGGAGGAAAATGGTTGATTCAACAGAAGATTCAGCTCTCCTAACAAGAATCATCCTTGCTGATGTAACATTTGCTTACACCGTCCGTATAAATAAGGAAATCGGTTCCAGCGCATTTGCCGCCATGAGCGCGGGGTGCGCGAAACGAGGCCAACGTGATTGAAGCGAGAGAACTCAGCAAAGTTTTCACCGACAAGAAGCGTGGACAAATCAGCGCGGTGGATCGCGTAAGCTTTACGTGCGTTCCCGGCGAAATCTACGGCCTGCTCGGCGCGAACGGCGCTGGCAAAACTACCACGCTGCGCATGCTGGCGACAATCCTGGCGCCGACATCTGGAACAGCCACGGTGGCGGGATTTGACGTGGTGCGCGAACCAGAGAAAGTTCGCGCGAATATCGGCTTTCTTTCCACTGCAACAGCTTTGTACGACCGCCTCACAGCATTTGAAACCGTCGAATACTTCGGCCAGCTTTACGGCTTGGACTCAGCCACCATCAAACAGAGGGCGGACGAGCTTTTCAAAGCCCTGGACATGGAGGAGTTCCGCGACCGCCGATGCGCGAAGCTCTCCACAGGCATGAAACAAAAAGTCTCTATCGCGCGGACACTCATTCACAATCCCTCGGTAATGATTTTCGACGAACCGACGAGTGGCCTTGACGTGATGACAGCGCGTTCGATTATCGAATTCATCCGCCAATGCCGCGAACGCGGAAAGACCGTGATTTTCTCAACCCACGTCATGACGGAAGTCGAAAAACTTTGCGACCGCATCGGAATCATCCATAACGGAAAACTGCGCACCGAGGGCACGCTGGAAGAAATGCGCGGACGCTACCGCAAGGAAAGCCTCGAAGAAGTTTTTGTCGAAGTTTCGGGCGACGGACGATAACCGCGTCCGCGTCGCTCCAATTGTCAAGCAAAAACCTCGCGTCCTGGAATCCAATCTGCTCCGTCTAGAGGCGCCTGCCGCAATCCATCGAAGCCTTTTACAGCGTATCTCAGACGGTAATGCCTCCATGCTAGAATCGCTGCGAAATGGCTGACGCGCCGCTTATCGACGTTCGCGAACTTTCAAAGGACTTTCGCACGTTCAAACGCCGCGAAGGCGTTTGGGGCTCGATTCAAAACCTCTTTATACGCGACTACGCCACCGTGAAAGCTGTAGACCGCGTCAGCTTCACCGTCGATCGCGGCGAAATGGTCGGCTACATCGGCCCGAATGGTGCGGGAAAATCCACTAGCATCAAAATGCTGACGGGAATTCTGATGCCGAGCTCCGGCGAGGCGCGCGTGAATAACTTCCTCCCGTACAAGCAGCGCCGACAATACGTAAAGAGCATAGGTGTCGTGTTCGGACAACGCACGCAGCTTTGGTGGGATATTGCAGTCGTCGAATCGTTCAAGCTGCTCCGCCGTATCTACGAAGTCTCGGAAGATGATTTTCGCGAGCGAATGGGCAAGTTCAACGAGATTCTGGGCATCCAGGACTATCTGTTCACGCCTGTGCGCAAGCTCTCCCTCGGCGAAAGGATGCGCTGCGACCTGGCGGCGGCGCTCTTGCACAATCCTCCGTTGCTTTTCCTCGACGAGCCGACCATCGGCTTGGACGTCGTCGCCAAAGACCAGATTCGCAAGTTTCTGCGAGCCATCAATCGCGAGTTCCAGACAACTGTGCTGCTAACAACGCACGATTTGGACGACATTGAGGAACTTTGCCGCCGAATCATGATCATCGATCACGGACGGCTGCTTTATGATGGCCCGCTCGATTTGTTGAAGCAAAAGCTGCTTCGCACAAAGCAAATCAAGTTCGCAGTGAAGGATTCCGCGCAGCTCGCTAGTGTGAATTCGTTCGCGCGCGATGGCATGGAGCTGGAGCAAGTCGACCAGCTCACCTATCGCATTCGATTCGACCGCACAAAACTCGCCACAGCTGATCTCATCCGCCAGATCCTGAACACGGTTGAGGTTCGCGACTTGCTCATCGAAGACGAGCCCATCGAGGAAGTAGTGAAACGAATCTACGCAGGCGAAGCCCTGCAAGAAGTGGCAATGTAGCCGGCCCTTCGCGCAATCGCATGAAGCCAAAACAAAAACCGAAAAAAACGGCGTATCACATGACCGCGAGGGAATTCCGTCGCCGCGGAAAAGAAGTTGTCGACTGGATCGCCGACTACTACGAAAAAGTCGAATCCTTTCCGGTAATGTCTCGCGCCAAAACAGGCCAAATACGCGCTTCGCTCCCGGAGCATCCGCCTCACCGAGGCGAAACGTTTGGCGCAATGCTGCGCGACGTCGAAAAACTGATCTTGCCAGGAATCACTCACTGGCAATCGCCAAACTTTTTCGGATTCTTCCCGTCGAATACCTCGTTCCCGTCGATCCTGGGCGAAATGCTGTCCTCGGGCCTCGGCGTGCAAGGAATGCTTTGGGCCACCAGCCCGGCTTGCACCGAGCTCGAAACCCTCGTCCTTGATTGGCTCGTCGAGATGCTCGATCTGCCGCAAAAATTCCTGTCCACAAGCAAGGGCGGCGGCGTGATCCAGGACACCGCCTCGAATTCTTCCCTGTGTGCGCTGCTCGCCGCTCGGGAACGTGCAACGCAGTACGCTTCAAACGAGCGAGGCTGTAACGGCAAGCTTGTCGCCTACACGTCCGCTCAAGCGCACTCATCAATCGAGAAAGGCGCGAAAATCGCGGGCATCGGCCGCGCAAACCTGCGCCTGATCGGCGTCGACGAAAAATTTGCGATGCGCCCGGAAGCGCTCGCCGCTCAAGTTGAACGCGACGTCGCTGCCGGACTGATTCCTTTCTTCGTTTGTGCAACCGTAGGAACAACTTCCTCGAACGCCATGGACCCGTTGCGTCCCATCGCTAAGATTTGCGCCGAACGCAGAATCTGGCTCCACGTCGACGCCGCCATGTCCGGCACCGCAGCGCTCTGCCAAGAGTTTCGTTGGATCCACGATGCCCTGACAGCGGCAGACAGCTATTGCTTCAATCCTCACAAGTGGATGTTCACCAATTTCGATTGCGACTGCTTTTTTGTTGCGAATCGCACCGAACTGATCCAAACCATGAGCGTGCTGCCCGAATACTTGCGCAACAAGGCCACCGAATCGGGTGCGGTGCTCGATTATCGCGATTGGCACGTGCAGCTCGGACGCCGATTCCGCTCGCTGAAGTTATGGTTTGTGATTCGCCACTACGGAGTCGAAGGCTTACAGCACCACATTCGGCGCCATGTTCAACTCGCCCAGGAATTTGCTTCATGGGTACAAGCAGACAAGGACTTCGAGCTTGCCGCTCCAGTCCCGCTGAATCTCGTTTGCTTCCGGCACCGAGGCGGTGACGACATCAATCAGCAGATCCTCGACCGATTAAATCAAAGCGGCAAAATGTACCTTACTCATACGCGTCTGAACGACAAGCTTGTCCTCCGCATGAGCATCGGTCAAACCAACACCGAACTGCACCACGTCGAACAAGCCTGGAATCACATCCGGAAAGCCGCCAGACAACTCAATAATTCCTGACCTTATATTAAGAAAACCGGAGAGGAGGACCCGCCACAGTGCGTGTCCCTGTGTTTTGTCCTCCGGAGCGTCTCGTTTCCGTTGACTTTCCGTCAGCCTTGCGGTACATATCCAAAGTGACGGTCGTGAAGTCGTATGCGACCCTGAATTGAAGATCAAAGCCGCGGACGCCGCGGCTTTTTCGCTTTTTATGCGCTTTTTGGATTCTAATCGAGTTTCTATGGGAAATTAGAAATTGAGTCAACTTGCTGAAAACAAAAGGCGGATGCAAAGTCTAATCGAGTTTTTTCACGCTTTTTTCACGACAAACGTTCATTTTCGAACACCGTCTTTTCCAGCTGTGCTGCAGGCCAAAATCCAAAGCGCGAGCGCCCGCGTAACACCTCAGGAAGGGTTTAGTGGCTAGCCGCGTACAATCCGTCCTGGTTCCTTACGCCGAATTTACCCGCATCGGCTTTGTCAACATCCTCGCGTTCCGCCTGCGCTATTTCACCGGCATCATCACGTACTTCCTGAACGTCACCATCTATTACTTCATCTGGACCGCCGTCTTTGCGCATACTTCGGGATCCATCGCCGGATTCAATCTGCGGCAAATGATCACGTATGTCAGCGTGGGGTGGATTATCCGTTCATTCTATTGGAACACCATCGATCAGGAGATGGCCTACGAAGTAATCGAAGGCAAGATCGCGATGGACCTGATCAAGCCTGTTTCCGTGCTCTGGATGTGGATCTTCCGCGCGATGGGCGAGTCAGCATTTCGTTTGGGATTGCTGACGGTACCGACAGCGATCGTGGTCAATCTTGTGTTTCCGGTGCAAGGTCCCGCGTCGGGAACAGACCTTGTGTTATTTCTCATCGGCGTGCTTGGCTCTTTTTTCCTGATGGGCGCAATTAATTTTATGATTGGAACATGCGCCATTCCTCTGAAATCCATCCTTGCGATGATTCGCGCGAAATACTGGCTGGTCGAATTGCTTTCCGGGTTGCTGATTCCGATGACGTATTTCCCCAAGACGGCGCAAACCATCCTGGCATGGCTGCCGTTCGAACACATCGCCTACACGCCGCTCTCGATTTACCTCGGAAAATTTTCAACCGGCAGGGCCATCGAACTGCTTTGCATTGAGTGGGCCTGGGTTGTGATTTTGCTTTTCGCCGCGCATTGGTGGTGGCAGCGCGCGACAAAGAAAATCACGATTCATGGAGGATAAAGTTGGCTTCGCATCCAAGTCGTCCGGAAAAAGAAAATGCCGAAAATCGGCTGAGCCAGCTTACGCGTAGCTTTGTACGGCACTGCATTCTATTCCGCGAATACTTTTCGCAATACGCAAAGATGCGCATGGAATACCGCGGAGACTTCTTTGTCTCGACAACGACCAGCTTCGCTGCAACAATCTTCGCGCTACTCTTCGTCATCGTGCTCTTTCACAACTCGAACAAGCTGGCCAATTGGACGCTCCCTGAAGAACTCTTTTTGTATGGCTTCTCGCTTCTCCCCTATGGAATGTTCAACATTGTCAGCCTCAACCTCTATGATTTCGGAAACAACTACATTATCGAAGGAAAATTCGACCGCGTAATGTTGCGGCCCATTTCAACCCTGTTTCAGATACTTTTCGAACAATTTCGTCTCGAATCGATGCAGGAGGTCGTGACCGGCGTTGGGTGCATGTGGTTGGCCTCAAGGCAACTTCACATCCACTGGACAGTCTCAAAAGTGTCCCTGCTAATTTTCTGGGGCGCGTGCGCAGGAATAATTTATGTTTCCGTTTTTCTTCTGCTCACGACGGTATCGTTTTGGTTCGAGGACCGCATCGGTGTCCACCCGCCAGTGTGGAACGTGATTGCATTCGGACGGTATCCGCTCTCGATTTACTCCGGTGCAGTGCAGTTTTTTCTGTGCTGGATTATTCCGTTCGGTCTAGCTTCGTTTTATCCCAGCGTGCGCCTGCTCGGACATTCCGTCACGCCGCAGTATTTGCCGTTCGTACCGCTGGTCGCCGTGGGTTTTTTGGCTCTCGCGATTTTCACCTGGAACATGGGAACGCGGCACTATTCTTCGACCGGCTCGTAGGCTCCCGCGCTTAACCTTTGTACTGAATGACGACCATGGTGATGTCATCCGCCTGCGGCGCGCCGCCCGTGAAATTGCGCACTCCGGTTTGGATGGCCTCGGCCAACTCTTCAACGCTTGAACCAGAAAAATCCCGCATGAGCGCGTTTAGGCGCTCCTGCTCGAACATGTCGTCACGAAGGTTTCGCGCTTCCGAAACGCCGTCACTGTAGATCACCAGGTAGTCGCCCGCGGAAAGCGAAACGCGCGCCGAATTAAAGTCCGCCTCTTGAAACATGCCGACCGGGAAATTCGACGAGGACAGCTCAGTGAGTTCCCCAGAAGACCGGCGCACGAGCGGCGGCACATGTCCTGCATTGACGTATTCCAAATTGCCGGCAGGATCGAGAATTCCATAGAACAAAGTGGCGTAACGATCTTCGCTGGAACGCTCGCAAAGAAATTGATTTACGCGCTTGGTGACTTCTGCGATGGGAATATCGAGCGCCGCCGTGGTGTAAAACACGCCCTGCAGAAGCGTTGCCAGCAAGGAAGCCGCGATTCCCTTCCCCGCGACATCGCCCACAAAGAACCCGTGGCGGCCGCCACTCAGCTCGACCACGTCAAAACAATCGCCTCCCACTGAGTGGCATGCCAGCGTCGAAGCCGTCACTGCGACATGTGACATCTGCGGAAAAGCTTTGGGCAACAACTGACGCTGGATTTGGCTGGCAATTTCAATCTCGTGATCGAGCCGCGCCTTGGCACGCGCAGCGGAAAACAGCCGGGCATTCTCGATCACGTTAGCAGCTTCACGCGCCAGTGTTCTTACGACTTCGCGGTCGATTTCCGTAAAAGCCGCCGAGGGCGAGCGGCTATCCAAATACAAAACGCCGAGCAGATCGGATTCTTCCGACGTAATCGTCAAATCGACGGACGCAACCACCGGAAGTTTCTCTACCGGAATTGCGACGATGGTCAGCAAGGACAACGACGCAACGCTCGCCTGCTGATTGACGCCGGCGTCTTCCCCCGTGTCGCTGACGATTAGTTCGCGCCGCGAAGTAGCGACGCGCTTGAGCACGCCCGAGGAAATTTTCAGATGGTCGGCAGCGATCAACTCGCCTTTCGCGTCCCGCGCTACGACGGGCTTCAGTTCGCCCTCCTCGTTGGCAAGCAGCAAAACGCCGCGTTCAGTGCGCGTGATTCGAATGGCTGCGTCCACAACGGCGGAAAGCACGTCTTCGAGCGATAGTCCTGAGCCAAGCGTGCGAGCGACTTCGAGAAGAACGCCGAGATGATAAAGTCCCTGCGCGCCTGGCGTAGCGGGAGCCGGCCGCTCAACTTGCTCGATGAGCTCCTCGAGAGTCGGCTCGTCGCCTAGATAAACCACCTTGAACGAATCTGGCATGCCAAAATCGACGGTGTCTTTGGCAGCGAGCAAATGCAAGCCGCTGATCCGTTCACCGTTGACGAAAGTGCCGTGACGACTGCCCAGATCTTCGATGAAGCATGAGCCGTTGGTAGTCGTAAGTTGAGCTTGCTGGCGGCTGATGCGGCTGTCGCGCAGCACGAGCTCGTTACCCGTTTGCCGGCCAATACGAAACGGAAACGACGTGGCCATAACTTCGCGGCGTACGCCGGCGGGGTCAAGCACAAGTAATCGAGGAGGTCGTGGCATGTTTTGCTGTCGGGTACGCTCTCGAGAGCAGCACGCTGACTTCGCCCCGCTGCGCACTGAAGAACGCAGGCCAATGTTAGGGGAAGTTGACAGGCATAGCAACCGGATTGCGTGGCGATTCCTGGCAACGCCGATTTTGTCCGCCGATTCATGTTAACCTTCGTTCGCTTGCAAGAAATCTGCGTCCAGACTGAGTAAAACGATGTTCGCGAATCGCACTAACTGGGATTTGAGTATCAATCGCCTGAGCGAAGCGCTGGCCACGCATCGCGCAGCCGCAAAACCTTTGTTGGACCTGACGATTTCCAATCCAACCGAATGCGGATTCGTTTACGAAGAGGAGGAAATCCTGCGCGCATTCGCGAATCCGTCGGTGTTGCGCTATGAACCTGATCCTCGCGGAATGCGCAGCGCCCGCTTGGCGGTAGCGAAGTATTACTCCGACCGCGGAATGCCCGTTGAAATCGAGGAAATTTTTCTGACGACCAGCACCAGCGAGGCATACTCGTTTGCATTCAGGATTCTTTGCAATCCGGGAGACGGGATTCTGATTCCTGCACCAAGCTATCCGCTGTTTGACTACCTCGCGGACGTTCAGGACATAAAACTTTGCCGCTATCCGCTGCTTTACGATCACGGCTGGCAAATTGATTTTCACGCACTCGAAAAACTAATAGACGAGCGAACGCGTGGTGTGATCGTTGTCCATCCGAACAACCCCACGGGACATTTTACGAAGGCGCAGGAAATGGCGGCCCTGAATGAGCTGTGCGTCAAGCACGAGATGGCGCTGATCGTTGACGAGGTTTTCTTGGATTTTACCCTGGAGAATGAAGCGGCAAAAAGTCTGGCCACAAATGTTCGCACCTTGACGTTTACTGCAAGCGGCCTTTCAAAGATTTCCGGCCTGCCGCAAATGAAAGCCGCATGGCTGATCGCAAACGGCCCGGCGGAATTAAAGGCGCAAGCGCTTGCCCGTTTGGAAGTAGTTGCTGACACGTATCTCTCGATGAACACTCCTGTTCAATTGGCATGGCCGACTTTTCTCGAACAGCGACACAAATTCCAAGGGCAGCTCATGGAACGCGTACGAGAAAATCTGTCAGAACTGGACCGCCAGCTTGCATCACAGAACGCCTGCTCAAGACTGAAGATGGAAGGCGGATGGTACGCGGTGATTCGCCTGCCGGTTACAGTTGATGACGAAGAGTTCACAATCAACCTGTTGCAAACGCGAAATGTGTACGCTCATCCCGGGCATTTCTACGATTTCCCTGGAAAAGGCTACCTGGTGATCAGCTTGATTACGCCGGAACGAACTTTTGCAGACGGTGTAACAGCGCTGCTTTCCTATGCGAATTCATAATGCTGTCTTCAAAGGTTAGGCGGAATGCGCAGCGCTTGATTCGCAGTTTTCCGGTTCGGCAGCAAGACGGCGAACTTTCTCGCGCAAACGCACGGCAAGATCCACAACCGTCTCGAGCCGCTGGACAGACAATGGAGGCAGCTTGTCGCGAAGCTGCGCGAGCAACAGCTCCGCGTTTCCGAGAATTCCGGTCAGCGGATTGTTGATTTCATGGCGAAGAATTTCTGCGAAATCGGACGGCGCGTCCGCCGTCCACGCCGAACGAAACTCACGCGAATAGCTCTGTGGCCAATTCAGCCGGCGCTCGACAAATGCCGTCGCTACAGAAGCGAATTCACCGGAGGACGTCACAAAGTCAACCTCACCGGAAACAACGAGCCCTACCATGTCGGACTGCCTCTCCGACGAAGCGAGGACTACGACCGGAGCAAAGACGGTTAGCCGATGCGCCGCCTCGGCCAGCAGCATTCCCTGCCGCAATATGCTTTCGCTGAGAACGATCACACCCGGTAAATCACGCGCCGCGAGAGATTCGAGTTCGGTGAAAGCCGAGGCCGTTGCAATCTCCCAAAACGCATCGGTCTCGCAGATGCAGCGGACAAGCTCGTCGCGCTCGCGTCCTGACGGCATTCCGACAAGCACTTGGTTCTTCTTCCAGTGCATCCCGGCGTTTTCTGTCACAGCTTCAGCGACTTCTTTCATCCGTGCGCCTCCGAGCTGGCCACATCCGCAGAAGCAGGAGCGCGCTCCAGAACGCGGTGTACAGCGAGCTTCAATTCTTCAACTAAGAAAGGTTTCGTTAGGAACTGCAATTGATGGGACTTCAAGAATTCCATGGTGTGAGGTCCGAGCGTGTCTCCCGTAATGAACAAAATGCGATGCCGGGCCGTGCTGCGGGCACGAACTAGCGCATCGTAAAACGCGGGACCATCCAGGCGAGGCATCCGCAGGTCGCAAATGATCAGATCGTAGCGGTTGCGGGAAACCCATTGCAGCCCTTCCTGACTGTCAGTGGCGGCCTCAACCTCGTGTCCATCTTCACGAAGCACGTCGACAACTAGCTGGGCCACCGTCGGTTCATCCTCTACTACCAGGATTCTCGCAGCCGGTATTCTCTGTGGCACTTCAGTGGCCATAGAAACGACAGGAGAAGATTCGCGCGCCGGAACTGGCACCAGAGGCAATTCCATCGTGAATTTTGCGCCACCCGCTGGCAGGTTTTCAAATCCTACCTTACCTTCATGCTGCTCTACGATGCGCTTCACGATTGCAAGCCCTAGCCCCGTTCCGACTCCAGTGGGTTTGGTGGTGAAAAAGGGTTCAAAAACGCGCGGGACGATCTCTCGCGGTATTCCCGGTCCGTCGTCCGAAACTTCGATGGAAAGCCGCGACTGCGAAATTTTTTTTGCCCGTACATGAATCCGCCCATGGCTCCGGCCCGCGCGGATGGCTTGCTCCGCGTTGATCAGAAGATTCAAGATCGCCTGCTGTAGCTGGTGGGCGTCCGCAAAAGTAGCCGGCAGCGTGCGATCCAGTTCGCAACGCACTACAATGTCTTGTACCTTCAACTCATAGTCGCGGAGTTCCACAGTGCGTTCGATGATTTCGTTGACATCTGCGCGGGTTCGCTCAGTCTCGGCGTGGCGAGCGTACCAAAGGAGATTCTTTACGATGCGGCTGGCACGCTCCGCTTCTTCGAGAATCATCCGCGCCTCGCTGCTGCGGCTTTCAGATACTGGATGATTGAGGAACAACTGTGCATAACCGATGATGGACGTGAGCGGGTTGCTCAGTTCATGTGCCACTCCGGACACGAGCTGGCCGACCGCCGCCATTTTTTCCGTTTGCTGCAACTTTGACTGAATTTGGCGCTGGCCCGTAACATCCCAAAACGCTTCAAGCCAGCCCAATGAACGCCCTTCCTCATCCAACACGGGCCGCGCGTAGCGCTCGATGACGCGCAAGGTGGGCGTTCCCATCTCCAGTTCCTCATGAACCGGACTACCCGAACCCGAAAGAAAGGATTCCCACGGAGTGCGATAAGAACTGGGCTCACGGAATCGCGGTTCGATGACACGGGCTAAGTCATCGTAGGTTTCAAGCGCGCTCATCGAGTGCGAATCGAGACCAAACAGCAGGCCGAATCGCGCATTTGTCAGCCGAATCCGCCCATTGGCGCCGACGAGGAGGATGCCTGCGTGAACGGCCTCCAGCACGCTCCACAGTTCAGCTTTTGTCTGTCTCCACCAGCCCTCGGCTCGCTGTGCCAGCTGGCCTTCTTCTAGCGACAAAAGAAGACGGTGGTGATTGGCAAGCGGCTGCCGAAGCGACAGGCGGACTTCCAGGCCGCTTTCGAGCCGGCCTTCCAAGAGCGGCGCCCGCGCGACCGAGACAGCGCGGCTAAACCAAAGATCGAATTCGCTCTCGTCAGGTTGAACGAAGAACTCTGCCAGGCGAATTCTCAAGCCGAACTCGTTCTTCCAGCGCAGCAGCTCCCGCGATTGGCGGTTGGCCTCGAGGATTCTCCCCGAAGAATCGGCCACGATGAGCCCTTCCGACGCAGACTCGAAGAGCGAACGATAAGCGGAATGAGTCTCGCGCGCGGTTGAGACGAAGCGCGCATTTGCGGCGACAGTCCGAAAACCCTCGAGCGAGGCAACTGGAATGCAATCGCCTGAGCGATAGCCTCCAAGCAAAAGGAGCGACTCATCGCGCGAAAAATCCAAAGGCAGCCCGGCAACAGACACTCCCGGCAGCATTCCATTCGGAAAATCGCGAACCACCGCCTCACGATCGAGAAACACCGCCGTTGCAACGGAGCAAAGGGCCTGCCGCAAGGAATGCGACGGCAGATTTGGTCCGGAGAGAGCCTCCCAAAGTAGCCCCGACTCAGCCCGGCGCGCAATCCCCACAAATTGAGCGCCCGTCTGCCGTGCAGCTGCCGCCGTGATGCGTTCCAGCACTTCTTCCACAGCAGCTCCCGTGAGAATGAGATTGTCGATCTCTTCGCGGAGGTGCAGAGACCGTTGCGTGCGCTCTTGTTGCTCACGGACACGGTTCGCAAAAAGCGCCAGAGAGATTTCAGCGCAGCGGCTTTCGATGAGGTCCCGGTTAACCAGTCGGCCACTCTGGCCGCTCGCAATGAGCATTGCTCCCACGATTCGATCATCCACTTTCAGTGGCATTCCCACCGCCATGGACATTCCCTCGAAGAAATCGTGCGGCCCCACGGGAAACACTGGCGCGAAGAACTCCAACGGAGAATTTGCATCGCTGAATTCAACGGGGAACACTTCAAAGGCATTGACTTTCTGAGACTCGTCATGGATGCCCTGTGAATCCAGCTGAGCCCAATGGCCCGGCCAAACAGGTTCTCCCGGCGTTTCTTCAGCCCACACTCCGGCACGTTCCACATTCGTGCCTTCCAGAAGAGAAATCGCACTGGCGCGCAACAGCGACTCGAACGACTCGCGGCGCACTGCAGCCCTGGTGACGCTCTCAACCGTCACCACCGATTTCTCGCTAAGTCGAAGAGGCCGCAGCCAAAAAGGGCGTGACATAAGATCTCAACGTCCCGATGCAAGCACGCTGTAACACGCCGCTACCACGCCAATGAGGAATAGAGCACCATCCACCAGCGCGCGAAGAAATCTCCGGACTTTGTACCGCTGAATGTAATTCAAGCTGATTCCTCCGCAGTGCTCTATGCACTGGGCCTACCAAGATGCGAAATCAGCAAAAGTCCTGAAATTAGGGACTTGCGTCGGCCTGTGGAAAAAACGCGTGGCTGCACATTCCCACTCCGAGAAGACTGACGCTCTGTATGGGAATTTTGTCGGAGAAATTCCGCGGCTGAAAACTATGTGGGACCCTATGGTTGGCTATCCGCGACTTGATATTGCTTCAGCTTTCGATACAAGGTGGTCTTACCGATGCCAAGCAGCCGCGCGGCCACCAACTTGTCTCCATTCGTCTCGTGCAGCGCTCGCAGAATAGCGCGGCGTTCCATTTCTTCCAGTGGTCTGATTTCATCTGAAGCAAAACTGCGCTCGGCATCCGCTCCGTACTTCACGTTCGTGGGCAAGTCGCTGAAATGCAAGATCGGTCCAGATCCCAGCGCGACCGCCCGCTGTATGGCATTCTCAAGTTCGCGAATGTTCCCAGGCCAATCATAAGAGGTCAACCGCGTCATGGCCTCTTCCGCCAAAATCGGTATCGGGCGATCCGTGTCCGCGAACTTCTCCAGAAAGGCCTGCACCAACAAAGGAATATCGCTTTTGCGCTCACGCAGCGGCGGTAGCTTAATCTGCACAACGTTCAGCCGAAAGAACAGGTCCTTGCGGAAGCCATTGTCGCGCACGGCCGCTTCCAAGTCGCGATTCGTTGCCGCGATAATGCGGACGTTCACCGAAACCCGCTCATTTGACCCGACCGGCTTGATCTCTCGTTCTTGAACAACCCGCAACAACTTGGCCTGCATGTCCGTCGGAAGATTCCCAATCTCATCGAGGAAAAGCGTGCCCTTATCGGCGCTTTCAAATACTCCCTGCTTGTTATGCATCGCCCCGGTAAAGGCGCCCTTAACGTATCCGAAAAGCTCCGACTCGATCAAGGTAGGAGTCAGCGCGGTGCAGTCGAGCGGAACGAATGGGTCGTGGCGCCGCGCACCCGAAAAATGAATGGAGCGCGCAACCAACTCCTTACCCGTGCCACTCTCGCCCAGAATCAGCACCGGATAGCTATGTTGGCTGACCTTTTCGATCAACTTGTAAACGCGCTGCATTTTGGGAGAAGTCCCGATCAGCTCCTTATAGCCGGGCCGCGTGCGAAGCTGCTCACGCAGAACGCGATTCTCCTGGTCGATTTCCTGCTCGTGGATTAGCCGCTGCAGTTTGCGCCGCAGCTCGTCGATGTGAAACGGCTTGGTCACATAGTCGGCAGCTCCCAGTCTCGTAGCCTCGACGGCGGTCTGAATCGTGCCATATTGGGTCAGCATCAGGACGGCGATTTCCGGATAGTGCTCCCGAACGCGCCGCAGAAGCTCGAGACCGCCCAGTTCAGGCACGCGCAGATCGGTAATAACAATGTCGACGGGGTATTCATCGAGGATTTCGAGCGCCCGCTCGGTTGTCGTCGCCGTGCGTACACGCAGGCCAGCCTCCACCGAAATATCCGCGCAGAGGCGAAGCGCTGAATCCTCGTCGTCGACGATCAAGACCGTCGCAATCTCTGGGCGATCGACGCCCGCCGGATTCGATATGGCCAATTTGTCGGTCGTCTCAACCTCGATTCCCATTTGCTCCTCAATCGGCTCGCCAACGCTTCCTTGCGGCGAACTTCTCAATTCAGGAGCAAGTCATGAGCCAAATTGGGGAAAATCCCTAATTGGCACACAGCGCAGTGCTTACAAGATCCCGCGAGAAATAGAAAAATTGAAACAAGTACCAAAACAGGAATCGTATCCTATGCGATCTATGATAAGTACGCAACTAAGTATTATTATCTCCATGAAATACCGGCATGAGACCGACCTGCATGCCGTTTTGGGACACGCGGGTACAGCACGAGCAAGTTATTCGGGGATGGGAAGAGAACAAAAACTTCGGAGTGCGTGAGCGCGCGTCACGTCCGAGCAACACGCCCCGCTCGACCCCTGCGAAAGGCAAGCGGGAAGTGCGCAGTTTCCTTTCTGGAAGTTCCTACTATTGCATTTGCACGCTGACTGACTGGCTTAGCCGGAATGTCAGGTGCGACTCGGAAGGCAGCGTGATGTCTTTTTTGCCGGTAATGGCAGCGCCCGCAGTACCAGCGCCTCCGCCAGCCGCCGCGCCAATCGCGGCGCCTTTTCCACCGCCAGCGATGCCGCCGATGATTGCCCCAAGCGCGGAGCCCCCGCCAATCGCTACGACGTCTCGCTTTTTGTGCGACTTGCCTTCCATGGTCAATTCATGGGTGTGAACGTCGACCCAGGCGCCATTGACCTGAACAGATCGCAACGCCAAGGTAAGCAGGGCCGGTTTCGATAAACGACCCGATGGGCGCGCATCCACGACCTCTCCTCGCGCATGGGCATGCTGAGGCAGAACTGTTTGTCCGCCGACAACTACCGGCTCTGTCACGGTCGCGTCAAATCTGTCCCCGGCGCTGTTGTCGTGACTGGAGACCGTCGTATCCAGCGTCACGTGAATCTCCGTTCCCGCGGGAATCGTCACGGGTGGTGGAGCTTGCGTCGCGCTAGACGAGGCTGGAGCACTTGCTGCCGGCGAGGAAGTGGAGGTCGGCGAGTTGCTGGCATTGTTGGAGTTACTCCCGCTGCCTGAACAACCGGCCACTATTGCAAGATAAAATGCAGCCGCTATGCAGAACGACAGACGAGGCAGGGCTTTCACGTTTCACCTCCAAGACTTTGGAAACTCGAACTGGCGTTACAGATGTAACTCAGCATACCGCATAACTGTTGGCCCGTGCATCAGGCAAACAGTCTACCCCGTACTAAAATAGATATCGGATCCACCCTAGAAGATATGCGGAGTCTCCACTTGCGGCGAAGCCTTTGCGGGCGAATTGGAGCCGGATCCAAATTCAAGTGAATACAAGCCTTCGGTCGTTGAGGCCACATAAACGCTATCGTGCGATTCCACGACAGAAATTGCCGGAAAGAAACCGTCAGCAACCGTATTTTGCGGCCGATTCCAGGTGTTGCCCAGATCGGTTGAGACGTAAAGACCTCCGTCGCGCATGGATGCAATCCAAACATCACCGGCTACCGCGACGCTCTGTGGCGGGGACGCTGGCAAGCCGTGCGCTGCGAGTGTCCATGTGCTCCCGGCATCACGCGAGATATAAAGACCTCGCTCCGACGACGCCAGAAGGACATTCCCGCCGCCCGATTCCAAATCCAAGAGTCCGCCGGACTGAATCGGCAGGTCCTTCCAAGCCCACTTCGCCCCCGAATCGGTCGAGTAAAGCATTCCGCCGGAGGACGCAACCCACAGAACACGTCCGTCGGGCGAAGCCACGACCGATGCGGCAGGCAAATTGGCACGAGTCAGCCGCACCGGGCTCCACATTTCTCCGCGGTCGGCCGAAACAAACAAGCCCTGAGCCGTTGCGGCAAACCAGCGAGCCGGGCTGAAGGCAAACCCATTCACAACGGCGCGCAGTCGCGGCGCATCCGAATCGGCGGCCAACCGGCCAAGCGGACTCCATATGCGGAATTTCGGCGCGTAAATCTCCACTCCGCCTTTCTTCAGTGCCACAATCCAGCCGCGCGGAGACGCATACGCGCCGCGAACTTCATTCGCGTCCAGGTTGCCTCCCAAAGGAAACCATGTGCGGCCATCGTCATTTGTTTCGAGCAGCGCCTCGGGCGCATTTGCAAGAACGGCCAGCAGGTGGCCTGACCGGCCCGAATCCATTGCGAACGAAACGATTTGCCGATGATCAAAGCCTTGATTCGAAACGCGAAAGAACTTCCCCCCGTCGTCGCTGACCATTACACCCGTCTGATCGGTGCCGATGATTACGCGGTCTGTGCGCGGATCGATTGCCATCGAGTTGATGACCCAGTTTGCGGGCGTCATGAGCGCCCAATTTGAACCGCCGTCGGAAGTCTTCCAAAGCCCTTCGGTCGTGCCCGCGTACACAACTTCCGGACGCGCCGGATCCTGCAAAACGATATGAGTGCGGCGCGCGGAAAATGGAATGCCCTGAATTTTCATCCATTGCGCTCCGCCATTATCGCTGCGATAAATTCCGGAACACGCGCTGGCGAAAACCCTTTCGGGATGCTGCCTGTCGACAACGACGCTGAACACATCCGAGTCGTCGATCATTCCTGAGTGAATCGAAGCCCAGTGCGCGCCCGCATCCACGGTTTTCCATGGGAGGTGAAACGTGCCTACGTAAATAATTTTCGCGTCCGTGGGATCGATGGCAATGGAGTCGACATTCTGAAGTTCTGGATCATTCGCCGGCGAAATGCGCCGCCAAGTTTCGCCTGCATCAGAGGAAAGAAACACTCCGTCCAGAGCTCCGGCGATCAATTCTCGCGGATCGGATGCTCCTTGTGCTAGCGCGCGAACCGCGTGACCTTCGAGTCCTGCGCTGGCCCAGTGAACACCCCCGTCACTGCTGCGAAAAACGCCGCCGCCCTCGCCGTGCGACTCGCGGGTCCAGGTGCTCACATAAAGCTGTTTTGAATCGCGGGCGTCGACGACGATCGAACTGACGACCGCCGTCTGGGATTCTCCTGCGCGCCCAAGAAGCTGCCAGTGATCTCCTGCATCGTGAGAACCAAAGATATGGCCGTCGGCGCAGCCAAGATAGAGCGTCTGCGGATCGCGCGAATCCATCGCCAGAGCGAACACGTCGCCGCCGTCCGGTCCCAAGGCGCGCCAAGTTTGTGCGTTCGCGCCGATGGAAAAAAAGAGCGCGGCCAGCACGACAATTCCGCTCGTGACACAACGCGAACTGAATCTGTTTGTACGATTTTCTAAGACGGCCATAAGCTTTGCAGCGCTCCAGGCGCGCTGAACGCTTTGGCCATTGGTTGGACGATGCGTCGCAAGAGAAACCTCAATACGAGGCGCCATCGGGAACCAGGACGATATCCATCCGGCGGTTCTCTTTTCCAGCTTTCACCGCACCCGTTCCCGTACGGGTTATGATTCGCGAGCTATCCATGCCCTTCTTTGTCGACAAATACAATTTTGCGTTTCCCCCTCGATCCTTTGCAAGCTTATCAGCGAGCCGCTGCGTACGGCCCGGGCGTGGCGTTGCATAACCGATGACGACGATCTTCGCCTTGGGATCAGTCTGCAGCCGCACCGCAACATCGTCGAGGATGCGCTTGCAGACATTATCAACGCGAGCGCTGCGGAACTTGAAGTAACACTGGTTAATCTTCGACGCCTCTGGAGGAGGCGGAGGCGCTTGAACGGCCAATGTCGCAGTGCAACTTGCCGCGCCACCACGGCCGTTCTGCACGCGGCCGCTTATTGTGTAATTCCCTGCCGAAAGACCAGTGGTGTCGAGCTGCACCGACGCTCCCGTTCCGGAAATCTGTCCCGCGTTTGCTTGCCATTGGTAGGTCAACTGCGTGCCGGATTGATCGTTTGTGGTAGCGGTCACGTTGACTTTCTCACCGGCGGAGACGGTCGGACGATCTACCGCGCAAGCCATAGTCGGCGGTGGTGCTGGCTTTGGTTGCACTGTTACTTGCGCCGACGCAGTGTCCGTACCGCCGCGCGGATCCTCGGCAGTAGCGCTAATGGTGTACGGCCCGGGTTGGAGACCTGTCGGATCCCAGCGCACGACCGGCCCGGTTCCGGTGATCGTGCCTCCGGTGGAAGTCCAGCTGTAAGTCAGCGGCAGATTCGCCGAATCCGTGGCACGCGCAGTCGCCGTCACGGTTTGACCGGCCCCCTCCACGACCGAATTTGGATCAACCGTCAAATCGATAGTGACCGTCGGAAGTACGGCGATTTTCTCAGGCCAGTAACCCGCGCCGAGCTTTATGACGAAGCCATTGCGATCCACCACGTCGTTAAGATTGAGCATGTACCGGTAGCCAACATCCAAAGCCACATCATGCATGAGATATAGGCGGACGCCCCACACCGTATCCACAGGATCGCGTGCGCCGAAAGATGTATTGGGCGTATGACTTCCAACAAAAACGGTTCCCGTGTATTCGCTCATGATTTGCACGCGACTTTGCGGAAAAGCCAGGAATCCGACGCCCACGTTGATTTGATCCGCCCGCGTAAGCGCCGGAGAATTATTGAACTCATCCGTCGGATTGCGCGTAATGCGATAGCCAACGTCACCCGTCAGGACCACATAGCCGTCCAGAATGTTCTTACTGACGTTCGCGCCAAATTGAAAATCAGTCGCGCCGCTCTGCGATTGATTGTTCAACAGACTATTGATTGATCTGACCGTGGGTATAAAAACATCGCCGCGCACCGCTACGCTCGCCTTATCGCCGCGTCGCTCGGAGAGAATGCCGTATTCTGCGCCAAGATCGATATTGCCGATCCCGCCGTTATTCGTAAACGCGAAAGGATAGTCCTCGACGTATGCGGGAGCGCCACCCGGCACGATTGCGTTATAGATCGTATTGCCAAGCTGGGGGCCTGTGCCGGAGTCGAGGCTCAACTCCGCCGGGTTGTCGACGTGAACATGATTGTGCACGTCGAACTGCATGAACGCCGTCAGTTTGTCGGTAATGCCATAGCCGAAGGTCCAGCCAAGCTGCAGAACGGTAATGCTTCCCGGATTGCGCGAAAACTTGTTCGCTCCGATCTCAAAAGTCGCACCATGCTTTGGCAGCGTGTCGCCCGTGTCGATGGTGAAAAGCCCTAGCCCGCCCGAAAAAGCTGACATCGGAATCCAATTGGGACTCCCTTCCACAGGCTCATTGCTGCGACTTCGCGCACCGGTAAGCACCAGCTCGCTGGTTGAAGCAGAGCTTCTCTCCAGCTCAGGGACTTTTGTCGAAGATGGTGTAGTGGAAGCAGCCGCTTCATGTACAGGCGTAGTGGAAGTTGCAGCGCGCAGCATCTTTGCATCTTTATTCGCAGCAGCCTTTTTGTTGTGGGACTTCTTTTCTGAGGATGGCGCGCGGCGCGCATCGGCAGTTCCTAACGCAAGCATCGCCGCGACCGCCACGCAAACACAGAGCCATCGCCTCATTCGTAGTCCCCTAAGTGGCTGGAAGAAATGCGGCTCGCCTGTGCCGCCCGTGTGTTGGTCGTATTACGTTAAAACATCATTCCCGCATCCCCCGCGGGAAAACACAGAAGGCCTGCCAAACAAAGAGAGTTGCCCTAAACCCGGGCCGATTATAATCCAGCGATTCACGGTCAAAGGCGAATTTTTAACTGTATATCGGCGAGGCACTATCAAATTTAAGAACGCTTCATGACATTAAATGCAAGCGCTTGGCTTTCTGCGGTTTGACTGGTAGATTGAAAGAAATGTCCAGTCCGGCGACATTCTCACATCGGGTTCTCATCGTGGAGGACGAGGAAAACGCCCGCAAGGGCTACGAAGCTCTTCTGCGTAAATGGGGCTGCGACGTTCTCGGCGTAGGGACCGGTGAAGACGGCATCACTCGATTTCCCGACTTTCAACCTGCTGTAGTTCTCGCCGATGTGGAACTACCCGGCATCAATGGCCTCGATTTGCTTCGCCAGCTTCATGAGAGCGCACCCGATACGCCTGTAATCATTATCACCGGCAGGGGCAGCGATGAGCGTGCTGTGCAGGCTATTGAAGCTGGGGCCTTTTGGTACATCGAAAAACCGCTCAAGCCGCCTGTTCTGCGGTCGCTTCTGGACCGCGCGATGGGCAAAATTCGCGACCGCAGAGAAGTCGCCGCGCTGACTCGCCAACTCCGCGACTCCGGACGCTTGGGCGAGATGGTAGGCACGTCGAAAACAATGCTCGACGTCATGCGTCAGATCGAAACGGCTGCTCCCTCCACGGCCTCGGTTTTGATCACCGGTGAAACCGGCACCGGCAAAGAAATCGCCGCCCGAACGATTCACCAACTCTCGCCTCGCGCAAATCAACCTTTCGTTGCCATCAATTGCGCGGCAATTCCCGAATCGCTGATGGAAAGCGAAATCTTCGGCCATGAAAAGGGCTCATTCACCGGAGCGGCGGAACGCCGGCTCGGCTGCTTCGAACTCGCCGATGGCGGCACGCTTTTGCTCGACGAAATTGGCGAAATGCCCGCGCCCACGCAATCCAAGCTCTTGCGCGTTCTGGAAGATCACAAGGTGCGCCGCATCGGAAGCAAAGTGGAAACACCCATCGATGTCCGCGTCCTCGCGGCAACAAACAAAGATCCGCAGCAAGCCGTGGCGTCGGGACATTTGCGGCAGGACCTTTATTTCCGCCTCAACGTTTTTCAAATTCATCTGCCGCCACTTCGCGAACACAAAGACGATTTGCCCGCGCTGGTCGAACAACTGCTGCGCGAGATGAACCAAAAGCACAGCCGTCAAGTTCTTGGAGTGAATTCCGAAGTGATGGACCTTTTCAAAGCCTATACGTGGCCAGGAAACGTTCGCGAGCTTCGCAACGTCCTGGAACGTGCCGCCATCGCCTGCGATCACGGCTCGATCGGACGCCAGCACTTGCCGGAAGGCTTCTCTCGCGGGCCCATGGCGCAGACGGATGGGCTTTCCGGTCTTCGTTTCCCGCCCGGCACTACAGTCGAGGCCGCCGAGCGGGAACTCATTCTCCAAACTCTCAACGCCACGAATCAAAACAAAACTCGCGCCGCCGAACTCCTCGGCATCAGTCTCAAGACACTGCACAATAAGTTGAAAGAGTACGAGGCTTCGCGAAAAAATGTCGTTGAGTCTGAAAAATAAGTTCACTCTGGCGACCGCCTCGCTGGTTCTGCTCGTGGTGGCCGTCATCTCCGGCCTGTACGTTGAGCAGCTCACCCGCCAAGTCATAAACCAGGCGAACGAGCGGTCGCAATTCATACTCCAACAGGTCTTTGTGGCCGCACAAGAGGCTCTGCGCGATGCTGCGGACCGTGGCGCTGCACCTACATCATCCAGCCCCGGTGACATTCACGACTATGTCCAACAAACGCTGAATACAAGTCCGGGCCTCGCCGCGCTCATTGAATCGGACATGAGCTTTTCCAAGTCACTCTACGAAATTACAATCACCGATAACAGCAGCATCGCTCTCTTGTCGAGCGATCCGTCCCTGCCCGGCAAAAACATGGGCTCGCGCGTCAATCTCTCCGATCTCGTTCACGCGCCGTTCGCCCAGCAGATCCAGATTCTCAATGGCCCTCCGCGCGTCTACGAAGTAACTCAGCCGTTCAATATTAGCGAACGGCCCTTTGGACAAATTCACGTCGCCCTTTCTTCCGCCCTTCTTCGCGACGAAATCTGGCCCATCCTGCGCGGCGCTGCATGGGTCGGCCTCGCCGCTGTAATTCTTTCCACGGTGTTCACCGCGTTCGTAAGCCAGATCGCTCTGGCGCCATTGACGAGAATTTCCGCGCAGTTGGATCGCATCTCCGCCGGAGAATTTGACCTTGAGCCCGTGACCAAGGCCGGCGAACTCGGCCAGGTATCCAACAAAATTAGCCGCATCGGCCAGCAGTTGCGCGACGTGCGCGAAATTTTCAGCACCCTGCGCGAGAACATGAACCAAATCATGTCCGGGCTCGAGGATGGACTGCTCCTTTTTAACGTCGAAGGCCGCGCCGTTCTCGTAAGTCCTTCGGCCGAAAAGTTCTTAGATGTCGGCTCTGAAAACCTCCTCGGACGCAAAATCGAAGAAATTTTCCCCGCGGACCATCCTCTTGCTCAGGCATTGCACATCGAACGCGCAAATGCCCTGTCGACTGACGTCGAACAGGTCGAAGTGGAAATTCCTGGAGAACGCGGAACGCGTCGTGTGGGAGCCAGCATGCAGGCGATTCAGGAAAACGGCACGCGTATGGGCATGCTCGTCACTTTGCGCGACCTGGAATCGATGGAACGCATAGGCTCCCAGTTGCGTGTCTCCGAACGGTTAGCGGCTCTCGGACGCGTCACCGCAGGTGTAGCCCACGAAGTGAAGAATCCCCTGAATTCAATGCGCGTTTGGCTCGAAGTATTGAAGGGTAACCTTCCTCCGGACACTGAAACGCAGCAGGCTGCAAAAATGCTGGACTCGGAGATTGACCGTCTCGACCGCGTGGTGAAAACCTTTCTCGAATTCAGCCGGCCCGTGGAACTGGAGTATGAAGAAGTGGACTTGCCAAAACTTCTCGAAAGCGTCCTGGCGAGCGCCAAACCTTCGATTGATCGCGCTCACGTCGACTTGCAAACAGAGATTCCGGCCTCTTTCCCTGCCATGGAACTCGATCAACGCTTGATCGAACAGGCGGTGCTCAATTTGGTTCTGAACGCGTGCCAATTCATGAGTCCGGGCGGTCGCCTCTTTGTCGGCCTTCGCCGGTTGACGGACACTGCTGAGATTCGTGTCGGTGACACCGGCCCGGGAATCTCGCCCGAAAATCGCGCCAAGATTTTTCAGCTTTTCTTTACGACTCGCAAAGGCGGTACCGGCTTGGGCCTCGCGAATACATTTCGGTTTGTACAGTTACATAATGGTTCGATAGAATTTGATACGGAGGTTGGTCGCGGTACTACGTTCCGGATTGAGTTGCCGTTGGTTCGGGTAACCCCTGTCCCGGCATCCTACCGGGATTACGGAGAACCGTTCGCGAAGCGGGCATAATCAAAAGAAGGAATTCGAAACATTCATTTCATGGCACGTCCAGACTCAACCCGTCCTCGAATCTGGCCCATGCGACGAATGCCTAAGCTGGCAGTATCTGCTTTCGGCGTATGCGTCGTGGCTGCGTCTCTGTCTCTCTTTTGTTCAGGCTGTGCCGGGCGGAAAGTACACGCGGCAGCGCCTGTGACAGTTCCGTCAAAGCCTCCCGCTCCAATTCCCACGCAGGACAACACAAAATCGCCAGCTTCGATTCCCGCGCCGACAACTCCTGCGCCCGCGAATCCAGTTTCAACCACATCTCCTCCGCCTCTCAATTCCCAACCTGACAAACCGAAGCGGCCCGTTTCCACTCCGCCAGCATCCGAGCCCGAGCGTCCCGCCGCGCCACAGATATCGCCTCAGATTTCGGCCTCGGATCAGTCTCAACTTCAACAGCAAGCCAACCAGTTTCTAACCACAACTCAGCAAAATCTTCATCACACTGACGGTCATGATCTCAACGCCACGCAAAAAGACATGGTCGACAAAATTCGCGGCTTTCTCGATCAGGCGCAGCAAGCCATACAAACCGCTGACTGGGAGCGCGCCAAGAACCTTTCCCAGAAGGCCTATCTCCTCTCCCTCGACCTCCTCAAGACTCTCTAGCGCCATCTCAAACCGCCCGCGCGGAAAAACCTTTAGTACTGCGTAAGAGAATTTGCCAGTGACCGTCGCAGTTTTTGTTTCATCAAACGGTCGCATGTCAATAGCGGTTCACTCTCATTCGTCCTGGGACAAACGCGCCAAGACCATCAGCTCCTCCATTCCGGCGTTGCCGGATCTCAGCCGCTACAACAACCCTGCCACCGCGCCTGCTGATTTTCAGCGCGGCCTCAAAACGGGGATACATGCCGCACGACGCGCGAAAAGAGGCACTTGGAATCTGAACGACGAGACCGCTGAACTGGACGTTGCGCTTGACGGTGTGCCTGTCTCTCAAAGCATGAGCTTCGCTTTCCTCAGAGGTTTCGCCTCTGGATTCCGTGAAACCTATCGCGTCCGATTCGGCTTTTTCTAAAGCACGCTCGTTGGCCTCTCTTTCTGGCTTTGCTGTAAAATCGAAGGGTGAAAACTTATGACACTCTGATCGTCGGCGGTGGAATCATTGGTGCATCGCTGGCATTCGAACTTGCACGCTCGGGCCAAGCCGTCCTCGTGCTCGACCGGCAAGAGCCGGGCCTTGAAGCTTCGTGGGCGGCCGCCGGCACAATTTCGCCAGCCCCCGATCAGGAAGCCATCGGCATTGCCACGCTTGGCTGCGAAAGCTACAGGCTCTATCCCTCATTCATTTCCTCCATCGAAACCGCATCAGGAGAGTCCGCCGGCTTTCATCCAGAAGGCGCGATTGAACTTTTCTTTGAACCCAACGGAGAAGTCGAACGCAACGAACGTTGGAATCAAATCCGAGACGCTGGACTTAATGCCGAATGCATCTCGTTGGCGGAGGCTCATCGTCGCGAGCCTGCCATTGGCCCTTCCGCACGCGCTGCTCTTTGGATTGCCGACGAAGCCTATTTGGATCCGCGCGTGCTCACCCGCGTCACGCTCGCAGCAGCCCAATGCACCGGGGCGGAAATCCGTGGCAATACAGAAGCCATTTCTGTGATCACTTGCGATGGCCAGTGCGACGGCGTCCTTGCTGTGCGCATGGAAATGCACCAGGCCGGCGAGTTACGAGTGCGCACCGCGGAAAAGATCGAAGCACGCCACGTTGTCATCGCGGCAGGATGGCGTTCAAAGGAGATCGGAGGAGCCGAGTCCTGTGCGCCGTCGTCTCCCGTGCGTGGCCAGATCGTTGCGTTCGGGCGAGTCGCGGGCGCACCACGAACGATCCTTCGCAGTGAAAGCGGCTATATGGCTCCTCGCGAAGACGGCCGCATTGTAGCGGGAAGCACGCTCGAACCCGGGGCGCTCGATAAACATCCAACCGCCGCCGGCTTGTGCAAAATTCTTTCTGCCGCAACGGAGATGGCTCCTGCACTCGCCGACGCGCCCATCCTCGAAACTTGGGCTGGCATTCGCCCGGATTCTCCCGATCATCTCCCCATGATCGGCGCGACCGACATCAACGGCCTGTTCATCGCCACCGGACACTATCGCAACGGCATGCTTCTTGCGCCTGTCACGGCAAAGTATCTAGCGGAATGGATTGTCGAAGGACGTGTTTCGAAGTACCTGGAACCGTTCAGTCCCATGCGATTCGCCGCAGCGTCGCGCAGCGCCAGCCTATCGTGAAGAAGTAAATCGACTAGTGCGGGATGATTCCGCTCTGCGATTGGTGTATCGGCGGACCTGCCAGCGTCGACGCCTGCCCCGGACTTGTGAAATTAATCTTCGCGGAAAGTAAATAAAGCGGTCGATCGAGTACCACATCCAAAGTCGTCCCGCGAGGAAGCTCCACGTCCGGGCGGTTAAGATGCGCAGTAATCAATCCCGCCACTGCGCCAAGGCCAGCGCCAACTCCTGCTCCCGTTGCGCTTCGCGTCACGATTCCGCCGACGCCTGCTCCTACCGCGGTGCCTTCCACAACCGTCTTGGCGTCGCCTGCCGTGTTTTTGTCGGCCTGAATTCTGCCCTCTTTATCCACTGTTTCTTTACCGCCGGTACCGGCGTCGGACGGCACCGCGTCGAACTGCGCCTGATAGCCGTTGGGCAAAATCAAATTATTCAGCTTAATCGCAATCTCCGCTTGCCCGTGGCCTCTGCCACGCTTCGCTTCGGTCACTTCCCCGCTAACGTACGAGCCCGCTGGAATCGCAATCCGCTCGCCCACCATAATCGGGAACAGCGTCTCCAGATACACGGAATCTCCAGGATGCGCGCTATGCGTCGAAACCGCGTTATGCAGCACGAGCGGAAGCTTCGTCCCCGTAGGAACTTGAATGTACTTGCTGGATTGGCTCGCTGCTGTTGGTATCGCGGTGGGAGCTTGCGCGCTTGCCGCAGGTTGCGCGGCAGCAGTGCCGGTGCCTGTAGACGATTGCTGCGCCGGAGGGTTCGCGGATTGCGCGCGCGCCACCGGTACGGCTAGCGCCACAACGCAAAAGAAACCGACCACCGAGGTCCTCTGCAATTTCATGTGGCACCTCGTCGAAAGCATGCCTAATCCGATGTTCTCGGCTGGACAAAAGGATGCTCCACACAGCCGCCATCAGTCAACAACCACGGGCGTGTGCAATGTTCGCATCCCGTTTGACTCGCGCTTCAGCGGCGCATAGTCTGTTCGTACGGTCGGCGAAATCTCAAACCCCGGCTCATCAGGAGGATTGTGAATGGCAAATCTCGCACTGGTCTACGGAATGCGCCTCTTCCCTGCCTCGGATTTGAAGTCTGTCGGCTCAGCCACCGTTCAGCTCACAAACGGAAGCAATGGCAGTATCACCATGCACCTCATCGAAGGAAGCAAGGAGCAAATCGAGGAAGCGCTAAAGCAATCCCTCGACGCCTTCTTCGATTTATATCCTGAGATTTGAAGAAACTGAGTGCGGTGCCCCTAGACCAGAATCACTGTCTGGCCCGTCAAATCGAAGCGCTTGCGGCAGCGAATGTTCCGGCACGCCACCATGTCATCGACGCGCACCATATACGACCGCGCCTTTGCAAACTGCTTCTTGTCCTCTTCATTCGCGCCTGGCGGCAGCTGATTCTTCTTCGTGCGCATCTTCCAGCGAACCGGATATGTATTCTCCTGACGGCAATGCGGGCACGTCAGCGGAATCTGTTTCGTCTCATCCTTCTCATCGTAGAATCTTCTGTCGTCCATTCGCCCGCCTTTTAGTTCGCGCCCTGCTCTGCGGCATCCAGCAAGCCCGCACGTAACGGATCAATTTCATCCGCAGTCACAAATCTCAACCCAGCGTCCTTCCATCGCGGCAGCCAGTGTGCCAGTGCCGCGACGGTGTGATGCCGGTCACCCTCCACCACTCGGTGATCCCCATCGTGCATAAGCACAATATCGCCGCCGCGCGTGCGTCGCAAGCGGCGAATCACCGGCTTGGCAGCTTGCGGCCGCCAGTCTCGTACTAATCTTGACCACATCGCAACGCCTTTGTACTCCATCTGGCGAACCACTCCGCCAAGCCCCGGCCCGCGAAAACCAAACGGCGGCCTCATCCAGCGCGATCTGTATCCCGCGACCGACTCAATCGCTTCGTGGCATCGGCCCAACTCTTCGTGCAGCTTCTTCGCGGGCAAAAACGTCAGGTTCGGATGCGTTTCGCTGTGGTTTCCCAAAACATGCCCGCGCGCAGCAATTTCCCGCGTCAGCGCCGGAAAAGCCCGCACTCGACTACCCATCAGAAAAAATGTCCCGCGCGCATCGTATCGTTCGAGCAAATCGAGCAGCGCAGGAGTCACAATCGGATTCGGGCCGTCGTCAAACGTCAGCGCCAGCTTCGAAGAATCGCCTGTGATTCGCAGCGTTCGCCCGAAGATTTGCGCTCCGGGATACACAGCGCCCCAAGCCGCCGCCGCCGCGCCGCCGAGAACTAGCCCTCCCGCAATCGCTACCGAACCCATAACTTTATTTTCGCACGCCAACACAGCCAGTGCCGAATTTTGTGCCCGGGGTCAGCAAAACGCTCACAAATCTTTATGTCTGGTAGGATACGCCCGGCGCGCCGATGCCCGGACTCGAACACAGCCTCGATCACCGATACAAGTTCCCGCTTCTGGTGCGTTGCGCCAGCGTCGTTTGGTTCGCCGTGTGGTTTCCGGTGTACTGGCGCTATTGGGGCGTGCAGAACTTTCTCCACGTCTGCGACATCACAGTCATTCTCACTTGCGCCGCACTTTTCTGGAGCAGCCCGCTGCTCCTTTCCAGCCAAGCCGTCGCCTCCATATTGACAGACCTGCTCTGGGACCTCGACGCTGGATGGCGCCTTTTCTCCAGCCACAATCTCGTCGGAGGCACCGAATACATGTGGGACGCGCACTATCCGTTGTGGGTGCGCCTGCTCTCGCTGTTCCACATCGTCTGGCCCATTTTGCTCCTTTGCGCGTTGCGCCGAACTGGATACGACCGCCGCGGATTCGCACTGCAATCCTCGATCACCGCAGTCGCCATAATCGCCTCCCGTTTTACGAATCCGTCCTTGAACATCAACTTTGCGTTCCGCGCTCCAATCGGCAATCGCTCATGGGGTCCTGCGCCCGTGCACGTCGCGCTGATGTGGCTCGGCTTCGTGCTTGTCATCTACCTGCCAACGCACCTACTCCTCGCGAAACTTTTCCTCGCGCGCGCCAGGCGCGATCAGGCAACGTAGTCTCACGTATCGGCGAAACTCGCCGCATGCCAGTGGAGTTTCGTTATAATTGAAGTGAGAGCATTTTGCGTAATGCCGTCTCAACCACAATCTCCAGGTTTTCGCATCGGCCGCATCTTCGGCATCCCTGTCTACCTGCACGCGAGCTGGTTCATCATGTTTGCGCTCATCACTTTCTGGTTTTCCGCGGTCGTTAAAAGTCAGCACGCGGGCTGGAATCCCGCGCAGTACTGGCTCCTGGGCATTTTGATCAGCATCATTTACTTCGCCTCGATCGTCTTCCATGAACTGAGTCACAGTCTCGTCGCCCTGCACTACAAAATCCCCGTCGATTCCATCACGCTTTTTGTCTTCGGAGGCCTCTCGCGCATCTCCCGCGACGCCGAGAGCGCCTTGCAGGAGTTCAACATCGCCATCGCCGGCCCGCTTTCCAGTTTCTTTCTCGGCGGTCTCTTTATCGGGGCTTACGAATTCAGTCCGCAGGGCAGCGCGGTTCAAACCATATCCGGTTGGATGGGCGTCCTGAACCTTCTATTGGGCGCGTTCAATCTCATCCCCGGATTTCCAATGGACGGGGGCCGCGTCCTGCGCTCCATCGTCTGGGGCGCTACCAAGAATTTCGAGAAGGCCAGCCGCATCGCCTCGCGCAGCGGTCAATTCATCGCATATGGGATGATCGTTCTCGGAATTTGGGCCGTCGTGCAACAAAACAGTGAACTGTCCCGCATTCTCGGCGGTTGGTTCGGCGGAATCTGGCTCGCGTTCATCGGCTGGTTCCTTCTCTCAGCTGCGCACGAAAGTTACACGCAAGTCGCCGTCCGCAATACGCTCGCGGGCCTTCACGCAGGCGACGTCATGTCTCCGGACGTGCCCACCGTTCCGCGCGATATTTCCCTCGACGATTACGTTCACGAAGTCCTGCGCACAGGACGCCGCTGCCACGTCGTCACGGGCAACGGCATGGCCGTCGGCCTCGTCACACTTCACCGTGTGCAACATTTTCCCCGCGATGAATGGGCCAACACTTCGATTCAAGCCGCGATGGTTCCGCAGAATGGAATTCATTGGGTCTCGCCGCACGAACCCGTCATGGGCGTCCTCGAGCGCATGCAGAGCGAAGACGTGAATCAAATGCCTGTGCTGCAGCAGGGCCACATCATCGGCATGATCTCCCGCGATTCCATTCTTCGCGTGATTCAAACTCGCTTGCACCACACGACTCGCTTCGCCGAAAAGTGACCGTCGCTCGTCGGCTTGCTCCTGCGTCAGTCTCTGCTTGATTCTTACTTCGCTGCTTCAAAAAGTTTCACCTTCGATATAATCTGCGGCGCCATCTCCTGCGCTATTTTCATCGCTTTTTCAGTCACTTCGGCTTGCGTCTGTCCCGGCTGCCGTTTGAATCCGATTCCCAGCGATCCAATGATCTTTCCTTGCGCATCGCGCAAGGGAACCGAAACGTCAAATCCATCCTTCTCTTTTTCGACATACGGTTTGCCGTTCTGCATGGGTGCGATGTCGTCTTTTTCGCACGCCTCGCCGAGGTCATTTTTGTCCGTTGACGCAATCGTCTTGCACCCACGCGATGATCGAACCGCTATCCCGACCTCATCCGATTCGGGATGGCTTGCCAACGCCTGCTCAACAAGCGACTGGGCAAGCGTCTTGCCTGCGGTCGCCTGCTGTTTCGCAGCGGCTAGCCACGGCAAACCAATAACAGCCAAG
>Ga0126371_10000178_pt1 | contig 48586 bp, 39 predicted proteins | sample PanSoiMetaPlot_4_FD_110145 | JGI IMG/M metagenome (GOLD analysis project Ga0126371, IMG submission 110145) | Tropical forest soil microbial communities from Panama - MetaG Plot_4 | ecosystem: Environmental > Terrestrial > Soil > Tropical forest > Bulk soil | place: Panama | collected 2016-02-17
CCGCGACCCAACTGCTGAGCAAAATCGCCAGCACGATGCTTGATCCGCCGACCAGCATCGCTGCCGACTGGATGTGCCGCTTCACATCGACGTATTGCCGCCGCGCCGTCCCCACCAGAAGCACTCCGAGCGCCTTGCCATCAGAGCCGTTCAGCGGGATCGCATCGATGGTTTCGTCATCCGCCGGATCGTCCGACCAGTGTACAAGTGCGCGCTGCTCCGTTCCGCGGCGCAATGCATCTCCGATCACCGACGCCAGGTTGTCAGCGTCTTTCAAATTCCCCGAAGGGTCGATGATCATTTGGGTGGAGAATGCACTGCTCAGGCTCGGATAAAGCATCGCTCTTGTGCCGGGTTGCAATTCGAGTCCCGCAAGAAATTTTCTGTCGACGCGCTGACCGCCCACAATGTAAAGCGGCTTGTCTCCGACATTCACTGGACGGACGGCAAATAATCCGAGTGTCGAGCCATCACTCAATTCCTCGAGTTTCGGGAAGGCCGGCTTGGTGGCGAGCTTCGCCAACTCCGTAAGCGAAGTGTCCGGATAACCAAATTTGGCCGGCGATTGCGCCGACGACACAATCACTCCGTTGCCATCCAAAAATTCCAGAAATTCCATTTGATGACTTTGCGCGATCGGTCCCGCCTCGTTTGCGAACGTTCCGTGATTCGCGGTGCCTTAAGCCATCGCGATCCGCGTCACAGCATCGCTTGTAGCGATCGCCTCGACACGATGCAGAATGTCATCGCCTCGACGATTGAATTCACGCTGAAACTGTGCCGCTAACGCAGATGCCCGCTCCTCATTCGCCTTCTCAAATGCCTGACGCGTGATCATCGAGACGAGCCATGCCACCGCCGTCACCGACACGATCACGGTCAACGCAAACATAAGCAGCAGTTTTCGGCGGAAGCTCAAGGCCTGCCTCCCAACCAAACGTCCGCTACATGCCAGCTCCCATCCTGCCCCATCTTCCAACCTTGTACCGACGAGCCGATCGCGTACGAGACGGGCATCTGAAACAGCGGAATGATTTTCTTTCCGCGAAGCAGAGTACCTTCTGCCACGAAAACGGCGTCAATCGACGGCCCCGCGTAGTTCGGCGCGGTCTCCCCCAAACTCACTGCCGACGCCGCCAACGCAATTCGCGGATTCGACGACACTGCCCCAATCCTCTTTACGCGGACGTCCGCTTTCGTGCCCGCCACGGTCTGCAACGTCAATCCTGCTTCGCGTGCATTCAATGCGATTCGTTCCGCGATGACACGTGCAACTGCGTCATCGGCATCGTAGCCGAGGGTCATCGCCGGGGCTCGTGCGATTTCGCCCCGCTCCTCCTGGGCTCGGGTAAGATTTCGCTCCGCTGGAAATACAAACGCATATCCGGAAATCCAGTCGGGAAGAATCGCTGCGGTTGGATCCCCAACATCGCCCAGCACACCGCTACGAATCGACGCCCGATCGATACATAGCGCGAGAACATCGCGAATCTTCCGCTCTTCGTCCGATTGTGCATCTCTCGCGAATACGAGAGCCAGCAATTCGACGGGAGCGGAACTCGAAATCCGCCGTTTCTCCTCCGCGAGTTTGTGGGATTGTTCCGCCGCGACCTCGATGACCTGGATTTTGTTCAAATCCAGATCAATCAACTGATCTCGTACGCCTTTTCCGAACTCAACCTCAACGCCATCCAGAAACGTCCGCCCGGCCCAATACTCCTCGTTGGCGGCCAACACGAGATCGTTGCCCGGCTGCCAACGCGTGATCCGGAACGGACCCGTGCCCACGTACCCCCCGCCCGGAATGCGTTTCGTGACGCTGTTTCGCGGCAGCGCCAGTTCTGCTAGCAAGTCTGGATCCGCGACGTCTCTCTGGATAATGACCGAATCGGTCGCCGCTAGTACCGTCCAACTCTGATTCGCGGAGCGCAACGATGCGGCCACCGCCTCTGCTGTCAACGGCGATCCGTCATGAAACCTCACCCCTGGCCTCAGTTGGAATTGCCATCTGCGATCGCCCGACTCTGCACGCCACGAAGTCGACAGTGCCGGTTGCATGTGGCCCTGGTCGTCGATCGATACGAGACCGTCATACACGAGTCGCAGCACGTTTCGATACGCCACACCATTTGCCTGCGAAGCGTCGGCAGGATCCAGTGTTGTCGGCGCGATCTGCATCTCCACGTGCAGAGTGCCGCCGTATTGTGGACGAGTCTCTGCCGCCGCCGTTGCCAGCAGAAGACTACTGACCACAACCCAATGCCAGCCGAAACGCTTCATATCCCCCGCTCGTCGCATCTTTGGTAACCGCGATGGCGCTCGTGCTCCGTGGTTCTGTCCACAACGCTGTGATAGGCCCGTCGACATCAATCGCCAAACTGACAGGAGCAGCGTCGCGCTCGCTTACTTCGTAGGCGCGGATCGAATCTCCCGATCCGCTACCTGTTTGCGTCGCCAGAATCTGGGATCCTGCCCCACACGAAGACCGGACACCCGTCACGTCACTGCCCCACGCGACGCGCAGCGCCTGATCCGAAGCGCCGTCGATCACTTGTACCGTCCCGTCCGTCTCCGCCACCACCCACTGCGTTGTATTCGGGCGCACAACCAGACCCGCCGAATAGAATTTGGAGATCGACGTCCGCTGCCCGATTCCAGGAGCCAGTACCCCGGTAAAGAAATTCCTCGTCGGCGCAAAGAAGGCCGCGATCGAAACCTGCGTCGACAAAGGCCACGGGTCGCCGCTTTCCCCGCAGACGAGCCCGTTCATCCCTCCCGATGCGGTTCGACAAACCTCTCCCGGCAAGTACGCATCCAGTCCGTGATCCGGTCGCAGCCATAGCCTTCCGCGTAAATCTCGCGGCCATGTTCGCGAATGCGCAATCGGGAAACGCTGTTCTTCGTGCCACTGCCCGTTGCTCGATCGATAAAACGTCAGCGCATCCGGATCCAGCACAGCCAACCGAGTTGGGATCGCCCCCTCCTCGAGCACAACGACATCCAGAATCTGCGTTTGTTGTCTCCACAACGGAATCTTGCGCAGCGTCATTGGTGGTAAGTCCTGCGCAGGGACTGGCATTCCCCTTCTAGGTACAGACACCATCGCCACCGACGGCTCTCCTCCAGTTCGACGAATCTCGGCAACCCACACGTAGCCCAATGTATTTTCGGAAAGAGTGACCTCAACCGTGGTCGCCTGCTCGCCCTTTACTGGCCGGACGCCCGCCGCCGTCAGCTGCCCCTGCAGTTCGTGGTCGATATCCCCGGCGTCCTTCGCCGAGAGAGAAGATCTGTTGGTGACATGAATCGCGACACTCGCGGGACCCGTGAGCGCCGCAATTTTTCGCGCAAGATCCTGGGTAGGTGCGCTCCATTCGGCGCCCGTCGCCGAAGACCAACAAAAGAAAATCAGAATGAGCAGGGAACCAGCGCGACCGCCGTGGCCTGAGGAACGAATCTGCATTTCCGCGATGGGCCGATTATAAACTGCAGCTTTGCCTGTGCCGGACATGACTACAGTACTCACCAGAGTCGTGTGATCTACAAGACACCGATCGCTGCCACGCCGAACGCGATCACCAGTGGCGCCCATCCCAGAAAAGCAAATGCCGCCGCCGTTCGCCAGCGCGGTTTCGGAATCGGCGGCACCCGCCCCTCGTCTGTGGTGAACGCCGACCGATACCGCATCTCAATTGCCAGGTCGTACGTCAAAATTCCGATCGCGACCAGCACCATTCCGATTCCACCCGCCAGAGCCATCAATGGCCACATTGCTGCGCTCCTTCCGATTACTGTTTCTGTTCGGCTCTTACTCGCGCCTGGCGCAGGTACATCATGCGGAACACCTCTCCGAAGATGAACTCCTCCACCAGAAGCGCAATCGCCAGCGAGAAAACCATCCCAGCGATAACCGCGATAGCTGTGATTACGAATTGCATAGCTGCCTCCTCAAAATTCGCGAACGTTCACATCCAAAAATTGCTGCCTACTGCCCGCTTTCAGCCCCTCCTGCCGTCGCCTGCGAAGCCGCGACCACAACGCCGGCGTCGCCACCGAAAACTCTCGCGATCTCTTCGTCGCGCCCGCCGCGGATCTCCACGGTGTCGCCCACATTCACCAGAGTGGCGAACTCCACCACGTCTTGATTGCGCAGACGAATACAGCCATGCGAGGCCGCTTTCCCAATCGACCCTGGAGTGCTCGTTCCGTGGATGCCGTAACCCTGCTTGCTCAGGCCGACCCAGCGCGGGCCCAACGGATTCTGTTTGCCGGCAGGGATCACCACACCTGCGTGGTAATAGGTCGGGTTCGCGAGGCGATTGACGATCTGAAATTTCCCCGTGGGGCTCGGACTCGCCGCCGCCCCTACCGAGACTGCGAACGTTCGCAGCACTACGCCGTTTTCCAGAACTGCAAGTTTCCGGTCGGGAATGCTGACCAGAACTTGCCGCCGCGCCTTCGAGACGGCGGTTGAAGCAGCCGTTTGAGCGGCTGCATTCGTCGCCAGGCCCACGGCAACCGCCAAGAACAGCAGGATCGCAATCGCCTTGTAGCTTTGCGTTTGACCTTCAGGCTCGCCGGTGGCGTCGTGTCTCATGCCACACTGAGTGGCAGCTTGAGGTCCGAACGCTATCTACTTGAAATGAGATGTGTTAGCTGCTAGAAGTGCGGCGTGAATCGTGGTCGGCCGATCACACTGTGTTTCCCCTGACACGGTGCCTTAAGGGATGAAAGACCGACCCGTCGCTTACGGCCGACAATTGGTATGACCAAAACTGATGGAAAACAGTCAGAACTCGGTCGTCAGGTTTTCAGAGGTTTGAAAAGTGCCCGGCTCGCCGCTAAGGCAGCGGCTTTGGGGTCATTGGAGGGGAGCCGGGCAATTTTCTGGGGTCAGTACATGCGTCTCTGTTTGCACCACTTGTACTCGTTCTTCGGTTCACCGTGCTGTGACTGCCGTCACACTTGTGTGTGAGCCATCGTCACACCACAGTCCCCATCGATCAATCAGCCCCCGCTCCCGGTACCGTCAACCTAGGCACCCTGCCGATCTTTCTATCGAGGACGCAATTGCTTACGTGATCACCGATGCCTGCATCAAGGACTTGCTTTGTGTCGGCGCCTGCCCCACCGAGTGCATCCATCCCAAAAAAGACGAGCCAGCCTTCGAAACGGCTGCCCAGCTTTTCGTAGATCCCAGCGGCTGCATCGACTGCGGCGCCTGTGTGCCGGCTTGCACTTCCGATGCGATCCACGCGCTCGATGAGCTCCCGGAAGACTTGAAACACTTCGCGGAAAAGAGCGCGGCTTTTTATTCCAACCGAGTAGACGGTCTGGATACCGGAAAACGCCTAACCCCCACGCCACTCTGTCGCGCCACAGTTCGATCTCGCCGCGCTGCCGATCGTCATTCCGAGTTCGAGAACCGGCTGCTTGGATTGACAGCGCCGTGGCCTACTTCTATCGTGCATAGTTGTTCGCATGAATGTCGTCAAAGCTACAGCTCGCTACGAGCGTTGGCTGGCCGCCCGCACGCCCCTCATCAAGGCCGATCTTCGACTGAAACATCAACAGATGGCACTCGCCATTTTCCCCTTTCTGCGAGCGACCTTTTACCGTTGGCTTCAAATCTGGCCCGATGTATGCCCCTCTCTTGCGAAAGCGCCCAGGGTCCTCGCGGTTGGCGACCTCCACGTCGAAAACTTCGGCACCTGGAGAGACACCGAAGGCCGCCTTATCTGGGGTGTTAACGATTTCGACGAGGCCTGCACCCTCGCGTACACCAATGATCTCGTACGGCTCGCGGTCAGCGCGTTGCTCGCGATCTCGGCAGGGCACCTGGCCGTCAAGCCCAAGGACTCCTGCTCGGAAATTCTCGACGGATATACCAAGTCGCTGGCGGAACACGGCCGGCCCTTCGTTCTGGAAGAGGGCAACGGCTGGTTGCGCTCTATTGCGCTCGCCGAGCTGCGCGATCCGGTCCATTTCTGGAAAAAGATCGATGCACTCGTTCCGGCACGGGGTGAGGTATCCCCCGGAGTGATTGCGGCTCTCGAGCATTTTCTGCCGCATCCCGGATTGAAATATCGGCTCGTTCGCCGTGTCGCCGGCTTGGGAAGTCTCGGCCATTTGCGCTTTGTCGCCATCGCGGATTATTGCGGGGGAAAGATTGCCCGCGAAGCAAAGCTGCTCGCCCCGTCCGCCATTCATTGGGCCAACCCGAAGGCGGGGCTGGATGAAATTCTGTATCAGCTCATCGTCGATCGGGCCGTCCGTTGTGTCGACCCCTTCGTTCACCTTCACGGACATTGGATTTTGCGCCGGCTCTCGCCTCACTGCTCGAGAATCGAGCTCGCCGTCCTGCCCAGGAATCGCGACGAATGCCGCTTGCTCTTTTCTATGGGATGGGAAACCGCCAACGTCCACTTGGGTACGCCGGTGGCAATAAAGAAAATCCGAAAGCATCTGGCCAGCCAGAAGTCGTCATGGCTCTACACTGCCGCCACGGAGATGTCCGCGTCCGTCCGGCGCGACTGGCAGGCATGGCACGACGCCGTTTCCTAACTCGCACGGGACTGTGCCCGCGAATCTCATCTCTTGAGCGAAGTGAAGCAACAGCCGAACGAGTCGAAGATCTCTTGTCGTCGAGCGCACCACAAGCTCCGCCCTTGGGACCCTAACCTGGGAGAACGAAGAGAGCCCGAGCACCATTTGGTTTCCGATGACCGATCGCTAGATCACCTCATGTCTGATCTTCCGGTCTCAAACGATCCTCCCTTTGAATGGCCGCCCAGCTAGCCCCATCCTCCCTAAAGAGAGAATTCCTTCCTCCGACTCTTTCGTGTTCAATGTTGCCCGGGTGCCGGGCCGCAGTCGAAGAACTCGAATGTTGCATTGTTCGGATCGTCCGGTGTTCGAAGATTACGACTACTGTCGCCTGCAGCGATCCTGCTGTCCGTTGGTGTATAAGACATCCACGGTGGGCGCGCTTGTAGTTAAACTATTTCCGAAGGTTGAATTAAGTAAGATCCCCGAGAGAGCTTTTGCGAATAGCCATTGCGAGAGCTATACCTGACGACCCGAGCTTGCTCGCAAGATGGAATCAGCTCGCCGAGCAAACCGAACGGTCCGAAATTTTTTTCACTCACCAGTGGTCTGCCGCGGTCGCCAGTTCCTATCAGGAGAAGCTCGAGCCTGTTTTTGCACTCGGGTTCAACGGCGAAACTCTGCAAGGGGTAGCTGCGCTCGCAGTCGACTCCGCGAAGGGAACCGCGCAGTTCCTCAATGCAAACACGGCGGATTACTGTGACTTTCTCAGCTCTTCTGAATCGCGACCCGAATTTATCGCAACCGTTTTTTCCGAACTCGCCAAGATCCAGGTGAATAAGTTCGTGCTGGCCAACATCCCCGAAGATTCCAGCACCTGCTCGGCAGTATCGGCCACAGCGCGTGGCCTTGGTCTGCATGTGCTGATGCGGCCCGCTTACGATTGCGCGCAAGTCCGACTTGGCTCAGAGAGTCAGCGACAGCAATATCAGGCGACGCTCTACCGGCGGAAGATGGTTCGGCGCTATCTTCGAACGTTGGAAAAGTGGGGCGCGGTTTCGGTAAGGCACCTGACGCAATGGTCCGACGTCGAGAGTTCCTTGCCGCTGTTTGCCCAGATGCAAGTAGCACGCTTCCTCGCCACCGGACGCGTCAGCAATCTTGTTCGGGCCGATCGGCGCGCCTTTCTCCGCGACCTGGCCAAGCGTCTGACAGACGCCGGTTGGCTGTCGCTATCCGTGCTTTCCGTTGGTGACCGTCCGATCGCGTGGAATTACGGATTTCGTTTCAGCGGCAGCTGGTTCTGGTACCAGCCCACCCTCGACACCGAATTCGAACAACAATCTCCCGGATTTTGCCTGCTCTCGAAAATACTCGAGGAAGCTTGCCAGAATCCTGCAATCTCTCGGGTGGATCTAGGGCTGGGCGCGGAGGAGTACAAGGTCCGCGTGTCCAATGGGGTCCGCCAGACAGTGCACCTGACGATTTCGGAGTCGTTAACGGTCAAGACGAAAGAAACTGTGCGCTTCTACTCCGCGCATTTCGTGAAGAAGTCTCCGGTGGTCGAGCGAAAGATCCGGTCGGTCCTCGGCCGATTCGGGTTGTTACGTCGCGATATGCGAGCGTCTGGAACGTTCGCCCTGCTTCGCTCCTCGAGCCGGATGCTCCGCTCAGGATTGAGGCTTGAAAAGGAAGACTTGTACGAAGTGTCTCAGTGCGGAGTTCCGTCCGCGGGCTCTGAAACAATCACGGTCACGACGGCGGACCTCCGTATGCTCGCTGAGACCGCCATGGAACACTCCGACGACCAGGAGACGCTCAGCAGTCTCGTTCGTGGCGCGCGTTGGCTTCGTGAAGGCATGAACGGCGTTGCGACCGTAAACTCCAGCCGTCATCCATTGAGCCTCTGTTGGTTCGTCCCGATTCCCAAATACTTGAAAGAATCCGAACTCAAGCAGATTCAAGCGACGGGAGGCGCCGACCTGCTGTTCGACTGCTGGGCCGCGCCGCATTTATCAGACCAAAAGGGGTCGACTGATCCCGTAAAGCTGACCGTTCAAGATCGGCTACGCAGCGGCTTCAAGGTCTGGATACTCGGCTCCCTCCTCAACAGCTCTGGCGGACACGGTCTCTCCGAATGCGGTTTGCACAAGCGACTCTCGGTAGTGCAGAATCGCCAGTTCCTCTGAGGGTCTAAAATCATCGAGGACGTTATCGTTCCGTCGGAGACAACCCCAGACCCTCGCACGCATCTGCCCTTGACCACCGATCTCACCAACCAGCGCGCATACCAGTCCCAACATTGGCGCGCTCTTACGCGCAACAGACGGAATCGCCAACTCCGAAATCCACCACTTCAATCCCATGCGAAAAAGCGTGATGAAGCAACATTCTGAGCTGCACCATCGACGGAGAGAATCGCGCAAAGTCGTTCGCGAAGCACGTTGCATTGAGATGAAGCGTCTGTTTCCTCAGAAGCGAAAATCGCATGGCGATCGGAACATCGCCGCAGACCAGGCACGAGTGCCCGATTCCATTAGGTGGCGCAAGCAGCCGAACGATGTTGTTGTAAAAGGCCCGCTGGCGCTCATGCAGAAGTGGACTCCGAAGCCCCTTCGCGGAGAAACGCTCTGCGTGAAGTTGAAAGAAGGTCCCAAGTCTCGCTCGGTTTGACCCAGCAGATCGTCTATCTCATGCTTCAGGCCTTCAAATCTAGTGATGGAATCGATGACTTGCAGCTCGACTGGGCCCGATTGAAATTCCATCTCAATTTCCCAAGCCTGCAAGACCCTTGATCGAATGAAGAGCCCCGCTGATCGTGGTGGCAAATTGGGCTCTGCTCATGCGACCAATCCCGATTCTTGGCAGCGCAAATCGGTCGGAATTCCTGGTCACAAATCCGGCATTCGCCGCGAATGCTAACGAAAAGCCCGCTTGTTTCACTGTCTCCGAGTCCCGTGTCGAGAAATCGAGTTGCGGCATCCCGAACGGATAGGCGAATGCTTGAACCGTCGTTCCCAATGCTTTTTCCAGGACTGACTTGCTCAATCGAATTTCGTCACCGGCGTTCTTTGATGATTGCGATGCCAGGATCGGATGGGTCATTGTGTGCGCGCCGATCTCACCGCCGCTCGCGCGCAACGTTATCAACTCCTCTTCACTGAGGAAGTCGAATCTCGAGGGAAAGCTTCCTGCTCCTTTTTCGAGCGGTAGCTGAGCCCTTAAATGCGAAATCTCGCTTTCTTGTTCCGCTTCGGATAGTTTGTGAAACATCATGAAGAACTTTGAACACGCCGCTGATCTCTGCTCCGGCGTTCCTAAGGGGATGCTTTCTCCATTTTGCAATTGCCAGACCTTCTTATTGCTATACAAAATCCGACTGTAACCCTCTTCGAACCATAGCAGTTTTTGCTCGCCGAGCGCCGATGCAACCACAAAGCATGTGAATGGAACGCCCCGTTCTTTCAGGTGCGGAAACGCATAGTGCACATTGTTGGCGTGGCCGTCGTCGAATGTAATCAGAACCGGGCGAGCGGGAAGTCGACCGTTTCCATTCAGCCAGTCTAAAACCTGTGCAAATGATACTGGGTTGTATCGACTTACGATGTAATCCAACTGCCATTCGAACTCGTCGGTCGCGACGGTCATGCCAAACAGTGGGTTGTTCTCCGGGAACCCCGCCGGTAGAACGTCGTGATAGGTAACCACCAACAGCGCATCGCGATGAAAAAATCTAAAAAGTTTCAGCGACCCACTATAGAACAGTGCTTCAAAAAATAAAGTCTTTGCTCCGGCGTAGATGGGCCATTCATACAATTGCTTGGGAATTTTCAAACATCGCTCCGGGACACCACGAAATTATATTCTCAGCGTCATACAACGCCCGGCCGTCCACAGTTTCTCAGACGGCACCAGTTCGGTTAGCATGAACATCCTCCTGTCTGAGTTTGACGGGGATGGTAGGCAACTGCAGGCTGCCGAGGCGAAAATAGAGTTGTCCGCTCGGTCTCAGGGGAGTCTTGATTTGTCCAAGGTGACGTACAGCGATCCGGCTACAACATTGCCGTCTAGTTCTACAGAACCGAGCACAGAAGAACTAAAACGCGAATTCCGTCGAAATTTTGGGCAGGTTTCACGACATTCCGCCGTCTTCTTCGCGGGCACCCTGTTCACGATGGCGGCGACTTACCTCGTCAAGGTCTATGTCGCTCGCGTCCTCGGTCCCGAACAGCTTGGCATCTACGCGCTCGGTATGACCCTGGTCAGCCTGACGCAACTTTTGGGCGTCTTCGGGCTGCCGGCAACGGCTGCGCGCTACGTCGCGGTCTACAACGGGACGGGCAGATTCGAAGAACTTCGCGGCTTTCTCACGCGCAGTGTAGGTGTCGTAACGATCCTCAATTTCGTCTTGTCGATCGCCCTGGTCTTCGTCGGACCGTGGATCGGTCGCCGCTTCTATCACTCCGCTGGTGTTGGCACCTACATGCCAATGTTCGCCGCCCTTGTCTTCCTCGGGGCGCTCAACGTCTTCTACTGCCAGATTCTGGCGGGATTCAAGGACATCGCCAAGCGCACCGTCATCACGAATTTCATAGGAAGCCCCGTCGTCATCGTTTTCACAGTCCTTCTGCTCGCCCTGGGAACCGGCATGTGGGGATATCTCGCCGCCCAGGTCATCAACGCCCTAGTTGTCGTGGTCCTTCTCGTCGTGGCCGCATGGAAGCTGACTCCGGCTCTTGCTCGTTTTTCGTTCGCTCCGTTGCCGCCGTTGAACCCTGAGATTTCGTCGTTTGCGAGCGCGGCGTTCGGCATGGCGGTAATGGACTTTCTGGTCTCGCAGGCCGACAAGATTCTCCTCGGCTTCTACCTGAATCCTCGACTCGTTGGAATTTATGTTCTTGCGTCGACTCTTTCGGCGTTCATCCCGATGGTCCTGCAGTCGGTGAACCAGATCTTCGCGCCGGTAATTGCCGATCTCCACGCGCGCGGCCAAATCGAAGTCCTGCGCCGGCTGTTTCAAACCCTCACCAAATGGGTTATTGGTTCTACATTCCCGCTTGCTCTGGTCGTCATCGTCTTCTCACCGCAAATGATGCAGATCTTTGGAGCCGACTTCGAATCTGGGTGGCCCGTGCTGGTGATCGGCGCTCTGGGACAGCTCATCAACTGTGGAGTCGGCTCCGTCGGATACCTGCTGTTGATGTCCGGAAACCAGAAGCGTCTTATCCGCGTTCAATTCGTGATGGCAGCCGTGTCGGTGGTGGTGAACATTGTGCTCATTCCGGTCCTCGGTATCGTAGGCGCGGCCATCGCCGCAGCCGTCATCAACGTCGCCAGCAACGTGTGGAATCTCTCCGAGGTGCGTAAGGCGCTCCGCATTAGCCCTTATAATCGTGGATACCTTGGTTTGATACTTCCCGTCGTCGTGCTGACTGCATTCGTAGCCGGTTTCCGCATGATGACGAGAGGCATTACACACCAGTGGTTGGTCATAATGGTTGCCTTGATTTTGGCTTACGCTGTTTTCGGAGCCTTAGCCCTCGTCTTCGCTCTCGACAACGACGATCGCATGATCGCCGCGAGTGCCTGGGCACAAATCCGCGGGGGGCTCCGCAAAGTGGGGGTCGCGTGACCGCTCTGGCGCGTTCAATCAATTTGCCGGAATCGCTGTGCGCCGAAGCGGAACGTCAGTTCGGCAGCCGCTTTCAGAATATTGAAGAACTTCTAACCTTCGTCTTGCAGGAAGTGACGCGAAATGATTCGACTCGCCTCGATGAAAGCGAAGAGAAAATGCTCGAACACCGGCTCAAGGAACTCGGCTATCTCTGATGACGTCCACCAGCCCTCCCCTTTCCGCAACGTAATGTTCCTGAACTCTCCCGATCTTGATCTATGAACGCGCCCTCCTTGATCCTGGTCACTGTCGACTGCCTTCGTGCCGATCACGTCGGCTTTCTTGGATACGCGCGTCCGACCACTCCCTTCCTCGATTCGCTCGCTTGCGAAAGCGCCGTCTTCTCAAACGCGATCGTCGCTGGTGCGCCTACTTATTTTTCTTTTCCCGCCATCATGGCGTCGCGCTATCCGCTTGCGCTGGGACGCGACGTCGTCGGAATCGCTCCCGGAGAGCCCACCATCGCCACCCAACTCAACGCTGCTGGATATGCGACGGCAGCATTCATCGCCGGAAATCCTTACCTCACCAGTCGCTTCGGCTACGATCAGGGATTCGACGATTTCCGCGACTTCCTCGCCGCAGTTCCCGATGAAGAACAGAGTGCCTCTCCAACGAACGGCGTGCCTTCGAATCTGAATCGCCGCATCCGCTCGTTGGCGAGTCGAACCTCGCTGACCGGAGCCGCATACGAGGAACTCTACTTCCGTTACTGCCAACGCCGGGTCGCGCGTGAAAACATCTCAATGGATAGCCTTCGCCGCTATCCGGCCGCGCATATCGTGATCGATCAGGCTCTCTCGTGGCTTGCTAAGATCGGCGAACGCCCGTTCTTCCTCTGGATCCATTTGATGGATCCGCACCATCCTTATTACCCGCCCGAAGAGGCGCTAGCCGCACTCGGTACGCCAATGTCTTCCCAGCGCGCCCGCTTCCTGAACTCGTTCTGGGCGCGCGAAAACATCAGCGTCCGCCGCCTGCGGCACTATCGCGACGAGGTCATTTCCCTCTACGACGCAGGCATCTACTGGGTGGATCGACAGGTCGCACGCCTCGTTAATGCGCTCAAGGAGAAGTCACGCTGGGATCAATCTTTGTTCGCCCTGACTGCCGACCACGGCGAAGAATTTCTGGAGCACGGCCAGCGCTATCACTCCCCGGTGAATCTGCATGAGCCCTTGATTCGCGTTCCACTCCTACTGCATGCCCCGGAACTAAAAGACGCGCGCCTCACGGACGCGCCCTTCAGCCTTCTTCATCTTGCGCCCACGCTGTTGGATGCAATTGGCGCTAAACCCTCCGCTCGCTTTCAAGGCCGAACGTATTGGTCACGGGTTTCCGCCAACGATTTGTCGGATGAGCCCGCAATTGTCGAGTGCGTTGATGGTTGCAACAATCCCCTTTATCGCAAAGATCGAGTTCGGCATCGACTCCTCGCCGTGCGTGGCCGCACTCTCAAACTCGTGGTGAACTTTCGCGACAACACCGATTGTCTCTTCGACCTGGAACGTGATCCCGGCGAAACGTCACCGCTATCGCCGAATTCATTCCCCAAGGAACGTGTCCGCCTCCTGCAGATCGCAAGCAGCCACGTTCAGACTGCGTACAAAAAACGCGATGCCGAGCTGCGCATCCGTGCAATGGTGCGCGGTCTTCAACAGGCTGTGCGTGAAAAAATCAGCCACACCCGCCCGTAGCCGTGAGCATTCGGCGGTCTAGTTCAACGCCGGTGGGAATCCTTTGATTAGGGGTCGTATTACTTCTTACACTCCGCCCACAAATTCACTGTGAACGCGCTGAAATTGCTGTTGGTGATGGGTCGCAGCACAAAGCTCAGCCCGCGTGCAGCGACATTGGTTGCAAAAGCCAGCGGCGGATTCGCCACCATCCCAAAACGCCCCATTCTTCCCGTGATTACTTGACCGTAGAGGCACAGCACGTTGGCGACGCTTTCCGCGAAATCCAGCTCTCCGAGAATTTCGACCACGGAAAACTCGCGCACCAGATGCCGCAACCCATCTGGCGTGAATCCCCGATTGTCCGCCGGATGCCACAAAGTGGCAGGCCGCCGACTTGGACATCGCAGAAGGCAAGTATCCCGGCATCACAAGATCACTGTCATCCTGTGCGGAGCGAGGCGAGCCGAACACAGTCGAAAGCCTGCCCTGAGCGAAGTCGAAGGGGACCGGTTGCAAGTTCGCACGTCCAAGGACCTCACGAGGGATTTCCTCCGTGCTGTCTGCTCAGTCATCATTCGTACTTGTACCCCGACCGATAGAGCGACGGCCCTCTGCTCCGTCGAAACGCGACTCTCGGTCATCGAAATACAAGCTATAAGGCAAATGCCTTAATGCAGACATTTTCCTTTCAGAGCATTCCTCCGATGCTGAACATTCTTGCCTCTCGAACGTCAAGACTACCTACCACGTTTTCAACAGGCACCGCTAACTTATTCATCCGACGGCCGAGTGCTTTGGCTAGATGAATGCTCGCCGATACTCGGCGAAGTACATCTCCAGCCATAAGTGCATAGTTCAAAGAGAGGCTTGGTCCTCATGGCGAATCGCAAACTCCTCTGCGTCGATGATGACTCCGGGACACGCAAGTTCTACAAAAACATGTTCGGCAGCTACGGTTACGACGTAATCGTCGCCTCCGGCGGCCGCGAAGCGCTCAAGTTGTTCTTGAGCCGCAAGATTGACGCCGTCGTCACTGATTTTGAAATGCCCGGCATGACCGGCGCCGAACTGGCCGAACGCCTCAAGAAACTACGCCCCGAACTTCCTGTTGTCCTGGTCTCGGGTGCCAAGGCCACAGACATCCCTCAACAAGTTGTTGACGCTGCCGTTGCGAAAGGCACTTCCATCGCCGGTCTCGTCGCGCAGATGGATGCGCTCATGCAGGCGAAGCAGAAACGCAGCATCGCATTGCACCCGGAACGCCTGATTCCGCTTGGATCAGTGTTGGCCAGCGTCGCACTGGTCGTGTACGCTCTGCCGCGCATCTGGAAGTAAGCAAGCTGGCTGTCGGGAGATCTCTACTCGGGCCGGAACATTACCGCTGCCAACGGCGGCAACGTCAACTCCAGCGAAAACGGACGGCCGTGCTGCTCGATGTGCTGCGCCATCACTCCGCCTCCGTTACCGATCCCGCTGCCCGCGTATTCTTTGCCGTCGCTGTTGAGAACTTCCTTCCACCACCCGCCCATCGGCACGCCCACGCGATATTTCTCGCGGGGCACCGGTGTGAAGTTGCAGGCCACCAGTAGTTGCTCGCGCGGTCCTTTTCCTCGGCGCAGTAAAGAGATCACGCTGCGCGGCGCATCATTGCAATCGATCCATTCAAAACCAGTGGGATCCGAATCGAGTTCGTGCATCGCTTTCTCGTCGCGATAAAGATGATTCAGATCGCGTACCCATTTCTGTAGTCCCTGGTGTACGGGGAACTGCAGCAGCCACCAATCGAGCGAGCGGTCGTGCGACCACTCGTTCGCCTGCCCAAATTCTCCGCCCATGAACAACAGTTTCTTTCCCGGCTGCGCGTACATATAGGCAAACAGCAGGCGCAGGTTGGCAAACTTCTGCCATTCGTCGCCTGGCATTTTGTTCAGCAACGAACCTTTACCGTGCACAACTTCGTCGTGCGACAGTGGAAGGACGAAGTTTTCCGTGAAGCCGTAAAGCATGCGGAACGTCAGAAGATTGTGGTGATACTGGCGATGGATCGGATCGTGGCGGAAATACTCCAGCGTGTCATGCATCCAGCCCATATCCCACTTCATGCCGAAGCCCAGCCCACCCACATACACCGGACGCGACACCATCGGCCACGCCGTCGACTCCTCCGCGATCGTCTGAATTTCCGGATGTTCCTTGTACGCCTCCTCATTAAATCGGCGCAGAAAGTCAATCGCCTCCAGGTTTTCCCGGCCTCCGAACTTGTTCGGAATCCACTCGCCCTGCTTGCGTGAGTAATCCAGATACAGCATCGAAGCGACCGCATCCACGCGTAATCCGTCGGCGTGATACTTGTCGATCCAGAACATCGCGCTCGACATCAGGAAACTGCGCACCTCCGCGCGGCCGTAGTTGAAGATGTGCGTCTTCCAGTCAGGATGAAATCCCTGCCGCGAATCCGAGTGCTCGAACAGATGCGTCCCGTCGAAATAGGCAAGCCCATGTCCGTCGGAAGGGAAGTGCGATGGCACCCAATCGAGAATCACGCCGATCCCATGCTGATGCAGGTGATCAACCAGGAACATGAAGTCCTGTGGCGTTCCGTACCGAGCGGTCGGAGCGAAGTACCCCGTGGTCTGATATCCCCACGATCCGTAGAACGGATGCTCCATGATCGGCAGCAGCTCCACATGTGTGAATCCCATGTGATGCACATACTCAGCGAGCTTCGGCGCAATCTCGCGATACGTCAGCGGCCGATGGTGGTCATCCGAGGATCGCATCCATGATCCGAGATGCACTTCATACGTCGAGACCGCCGACTTGATCGAATTTTTTCCGGCCCTCTGCTGCATCCAGTCGTGATCATTCCACGTGTAGTCGAGATCCCAAACCACCGATGCAGTGCGTGGCGGTTTTTCCTGCAGGAAGCCAATCGGGTCGGTCTTGTCGATCCGGTATCCGTGATGCGACGACTCGATGTGGTACTTGTACATCGTTCCTTTGCCGATTCCCGGAATGAAGCCCTCCCAGATTCCCGAACTCCCACGCAGCCTCAAGCGATGTGTCTTCGGATGCCACTGGTTGAAGCTCCCAAGTACCGAGACTTCGCGTGCATTCGGCGCCCAAACACTGAACGTCGTTCCCCGATCCTCGCCCGCGCCAGTCAGGTGTGCGCCCATCTTGTCGTAGATCCGGTAATGGCTGCCTTCGTTGAAGAGATAGAGGTCGTTCTCGGTCAGCAGCGAGAAATCATGACGCACGGCACTGGGGGCGGCTTCCGTTGGTTGGCTCATAGGTTCACGCGACACGCTAGCTCACACGCCTGCACGCTGCCAAGTGTACCCAACTGGCCCGTCTTTTGCTCGATGCCTACATGCTAGACTCGATGCTTTTCAGTATTTCAACGGAGACGTCGACGAACGCCAATGCCCGTTTTGCGCGTGGTCCTTTTGTGGCACCAGCACCAGCCTTTCTACAAAAATCTGGTCACAGGCGAATATCGCCTGCCCTGGGTGCGATTGCACGCGCTGAAGGATTATTACGGGATGGTGAAGCTCCTCGACGAGTTTCCCCACGTCCATCAGAACTTCAACCTCGTCCCTTCGCTCATCACGCAGATGGAAGATTACGTTGCGGGCTCCGCACAGGATCCGTTCTTTCAGGTCGCAGCTCGGCCGGCGCGCGATCTCGCCCTTGAAGAGCGACGCTTCGCCCTGCAGTACTTGTTTCAGGCAAACCCGGTAAACCTCATCGGCCGTTATCCGCGCTACCGCGAACTCTTCGAGCGATTCCGCAATTCCGGGGACTCTCCCGAGCGCGCAGAAAAATTCTTTCAGCCGCAGGATTTCACCGACCTCCAGGTCCTCTCGCAGATCGCATGGTTCGACGAATTCTTTCTCGAAGAGCCGGATATCCAGGAACTGATCCGCAAAGAGCGCAACTACACGCTCGACGAGCAGCGCTTCGTCATCAAACGCGAGCGCGAGTTGATCGGACAGGTATTACCCGCGCACGCCTCGGCCGCACAGCGAGGCCTCATCGAACTCTCTACCTCGCCCTTCTACCATCCGATTCTGCCGCTGCTCTGCGACACGAGCATTGGTGCCGTCTCGTCACCGGGCCTGCCGCTTCCGCAAAACCGCTTCCGCCATCCCGAAGACGCCAGTGACCAGATCCTGCGGGGTCTTGATCTGCACGAAAAAGTGTTTGGTCTTCGGCCTAAAGGGGTGTGGCCGAGCGAAGGCAGCGTTTCTGACGAGGCCATCGCCATCGCCCACAAGCTCGGTGTCAACTGGATGGCGACCGACGAAGGTGTTCTCGGCCGCAGCTTGGGCCTGTTCTTCGGCCGCGACAGTGACGGCCGTCTCCCCGGACACTTGGCCGAAAAGCTTTACGCCCTTCATCGCTACGAGAAGGCTGGTGTCACCATGCACATGGTCTTCCGCGATCACACCATCTCGGACCTCATCGGTTTTGTGTACAGCGGAATGCCTCCGAAAGAAGCTGCGCAGCACCTCATCCAGAACATTAAGCGAGCCGCGCAACCAGTTATTAACATGGGGCGTGATGCGCTCGTGCCGATCATTCTCGACGGCGAAAATGCGTGGGAATACTACCCGAAATCCGGTCGCGAGTTTCTGCGCCGGTTCTACGACGCGCTACAACGAGATCCTGACGTCGAAGCGGTCACCATCTCCGAAGCGATCGACCGCCACCGCGACGTCAACGTTTTTCATTCGATCACGCCCGGCTCCTGGATCTCCGCCAACTTCAATGTCTGGATCGGCGCACCCGAAGACAACCGATCCTGGGATTACCTTTCCCAGGCACGGAACTTCTACGATGCGAACGCACCGCAAGCCACCGATGCGCAACGCAAGCTGGCCTATGAGGAACTGATGATCGCCGAGGGCAGCGACTGGAACTGGTGGTACGGGCCCGAGCACCACTCCGCCAACGACCGAGACTTCGACGAACTCTACCGCAAGCATCTCTCCAACATTTACCAGGCCCTCGGTTCAACACCGCCCGACTCCTTGGCCCAGCCGATTTCCGGCATCGTGGCGCGGCCTTCGTTTATTCCCCAAACCGCCTACATCCACCCGCGCGTCGCTGGCGACATGATCCGCTACTTCGAATGGATGGGCGCCGCCACCTACACTGCCGACCATCGCGCCGGAGCCATGCACGGCAAGCAATTTCTCTTCGACGCCGTTCACGCTGGAATCGACGACACCTTCGTTTATGGACGCCTCGACTTCAAAGGTAAGATTTCGACGTCCCCATTCGAACTGGTTGTGAACCTTGAGTCATGGCACATCTACGGTGAGCATCCACGCCGTGCCCTGCGCCTCGAAGCGGTCGTGGATGGCGGAAAGATTCAAAACTGGAAAGTCACCCGAGCCAATACGGAAGCAAAAACTAGCGCAAAAACAGAAGCAAGAACAGAACCTAAAGAAGACGAGGTCTTGCAGTCCTCCGACGCGCATATCGAAAACGGCGCGAAGGTCGCTCTGCTCCGCAACTTCGAATTCCGGGTCCCTCTGGAATGGCTGAGCGCCTCGCGCAAATCAGCCAAAGACGGCGCGCCTCCACCAGCCCCGCGACTCCGGCTTCGCCTGAGCCTCTGGCAAAACCGCCTCCCCGTCGACGCCCTGCCACTCGAAGGCTGGATCGACCTTCACGTCATGGACGAATCCGAATTGATGTCCCTTTACTAACCCGTGTGTCCGGCCCCGGAGGTGTGGCACGATCTGAAGAGGATGTGTCGAGCGCGGATGTGTGGCTCGGGCGCCCTCCCCCGTGAGATGCCTGCCTATTTCACCTGCCCGGCTTGTGTATTTCCTGCGATTGCCTTTCGATGTCCAATTTCCGTGATTGTCACAGATGCCTGAAATTCTATAAATTGTCATCCTGAGCGAGGTGAGGCGTCAGCCGAATGTAGCGAAGGACCTGCTTCTTGTGAAGTCGACTGTGCTCCTGCGTGCTAGCGCCGAGAGCCTTCCTCAGCACCCTCCGCGGATCCTTCTGTCCATCTACGATTTAAGACTCTTGCTTTTCTTTACGCCCTTCGCGGCGCTGCGCGCCCTTTGCGGTTAAAAGCTTTTCTGAGCCGAACTCCAACCCCTCGAAAATTGCTGTTCCGGGTAAATCGCTAGCAACAAATATTAACTGTCATCCTGAGCGAACTGAGGCGCTAGCCGAACGTGTCGAAGGACCCCATGTCCGATCGCATCACGACAGGCCATATAAGGAGTTCCCTCAGCGCCACCCCAAACAAAAATGCCCGGAACGTTTTCCGTCCCGGGCAAAGATCAAAGTGTTCAGCTAAGAACCCCTCTACTGTCCCGCCCCAGCCGTCGTCGTTGACATCGTCATTGGACGGCTCAATTCCATCATTAACTGTGTCCCCGAAGGCAACGTCGCCGAGCGGTGCTGCACCAGCCAATGCGTCGTGGTGCCCGCCGCTCCGACCGCTCCACCGATCAGTAATCCCGGGCCGCCGCCGATCAATCCGCCGACCAGCATACCAGCGCCAGTGCCAGCGGCGATCTCGATCTGATCGCCCCGATCATGTCCCGAGCCCTTGAACAATCCCTCTTCATTCACGTCAGTTCCTTTAATGCTCGTATCTACCAGCACTGCATTCAGCATGTAGCGCTGTCCATCAGGCATAACGATGTGCTCGGGGAAGAGCCCAATCGAGGGCTTACCCTTGATCCGCCGTGGCTGGCTCAGCTTTGTCACCCGGCCTTCGATCACCGTGCCGGCGGGAATCAGTTGCTTTCCATCCACCACAACCGGTTCCGCGAGTTTCCCTTGGAACGGATCGCCGACTGTGCTGCTGAACGTCGAGATCGTAGTTTGGAGTGTTACCTTCAACGGGGTGCCTTCCGGCACCGACGGAGCACTCGTCTGTGCCCACACCGACACCGCCATCAACAGCGTGCCCGCCATCGCCAACAGCTTCTTCATAACTCCTCCTGCCGCTACATTTCAGATTCTTGCCCGCGCGAAATACGCACCCACCGAAATCTTGCCTAGCTCAACTTCTTAACCGTCGACATCACTTGTTCCAGCGGAGCCCTGTCCGATTGGTTGTCGCCCCGATAGATGAAGCGAACATTCCGTTCCGAATCAATGACCAGTGTCGCCGGATGCGCGATGTTCAGCGCGTCCATGCCGAATCGGTGATATAGCCCGTACGACTTCGTGACGCTGCGATCCTCATCGAGCATGAACGGGAATGAAACCGGGTTCTTCTCCAGAAACTTCGCCGGCTTGAATACGCCATCGCGCTTCTCCGCGGCAACGTAAGCCAACTCCGCCCGCGACTGCTCAATCTCTTTCTTGATCAACTCGACCCGAGCCATGCGCTGAACGCAATTAGGACACCACGTGCCGCGCAGGAACTCCAGGATCAGCGACCCGCGTTTCAGAAATCCCGATAGCGTCAGGATCCCGTCGCGATTCGCCGCTTCCAGCGAAAACTCCGGCGCTCGTGCACCTACAACCAGAGTTTCCGTACGATCGAGCATCTGTTTACTGAATGTAAAACACACCTCAGTCAGCCACAACCTGCGAAACGTACAGGTGAACCACGAGAGACACCACGCAACTCATACGCAGCGCTTCGCCTTCGCTTCGTGCAAGATTAGTCTTCGTCCGGATCGCGTCAAGCCTTTCGCTTTATTCGATCCCGCCTATGATTGATGTGAGATCCGTCTGCGCCGTGTGCGAATTCCGCCTTCCGTTCACACCAAGCCACTCCTCTAACCCAGCTGAAGCAGCGTATTAGTCGCGGTCGCCAAAATCCTCGCGCGGAAAATTCCTCCCGCGAGAGATTCTTCAAAAGATCGGCGATCGCGATGGAGCGGCGGGCGTCCTCGACCGCCAAATCGATTACTCATCCCGACCGCCTCACCCGCACAAGAATTGTCATCGCTGAGCGCAGCGAAGGACCTGCTTTCGGTGGAATCACTCTGTGCCCTCCGTGGTTATCGCTTCTCTTCGCAGACTCGACCTATGTGCCGCTTCGATATCTCATCAGACTTGTCATCCTGAGCGAATTGAGGCGTCAGCCGAACGAGTCGAAAGCCTGCCCTGAGCGAAGTCGAAGGGGACCCCTCGTGTTCGAATCACCCGCGGCGCTAAAAGGCATTTCTACTAAGTTCTCTGCTTGCTCTGCGTCTCATCTCAGGGTGCTCTGAGGTTTCAGAGTATTTTAACGTGTGTAGTCCGTCTCTCTTCCTCGCTCCCTCTGTGCCTCTGTGATGAGCGTTATTCTTTGCGTTCTTTCCGGTTAAGAGCTTTCCCAAGCACGCTGTGCCGTCCATCACATTTCCGGACTTACCTATCCGTTATAATTTCGCTTTTCGGAGAGACAGCTTGGGCAAGACTTATTCCGGTGTCGGTTACCTCACCGGCCGGCGATTTTCTTTCAACACCGTCATCAAACACGTAGTTCCGGGCTTATCCCAATCAAGGACAGGAATCATGAATATCAGCGAAATCCACGCCCGCGAAGTACTCGATTCGCGTGGCAATCCCACCGTTGAAGCCGAAGTTCTCCTCGCCACGGGCAAGACCGGGCGCGCCATCGTTCCCAGCGGCGCTTCCACCGGTGAGCACGAAGCCGTCGAATTGCGCGACGAAGATACGAACCGCTATCTGGGCAAAGGCGTCTTGAAGGCCGTCGAAAACGTCAATGGCGAGATCGCCGACGCGCTCGCCAACCTCGACGCCTCCGACCAGCGTACCCTCGACGCCAAGATGATCGAGCTCGATGGCACCCAAAACAAAGGCCGCCTCGGCGCCAACGCCATCCTCGCCGTCTCGATGGCCGCGGCCCGTGCCGCGGCTAATGAATTCGGCATGCCGCTCTACCGCTACCTGGGCGGTGCCGGCGCCAACATTCTCCCGACGCCCATGATGAACATCCTCAATGGCGGCGCCCACGCCGACAACAACGTCGACTTTCAGGAATTCATGGTCATGCCCGTCGGCGCCGAGTCGTTTTCCGACGGCCTGCGCTGGGGCGTCGAAGTCTTTCACACACTTAAAGGCGTCCTGAAGAAACGCGGCTACAACACCGCGGTCGGCGACGAAGGCGGCTTCGCGCCTTCCCTGAAATCCAACGTCGAGGCCATCGAAGTCGTTCTTGAAGCGATCGAGAAAGCCGGCTACAAGTGCGGAGACGAAATCGCCATCGCGCTCGACCCGGCGTCGAGCGAATTCTTTCAGGACGGTAAGTACGTCTTCAAGAAATCCGACAAGTCGTCGAAGTCTTCTGAAGACATGGCTCGTTTCTGGGCGAAGTGGGCCAATGACTACCCGATCGTCTCGATCGAAGACGGCCTCGCCGAAGATGACTGGGAGGGCTGGAAGGTCCTGACTGATCTGGCTGGCAAGAAAATTCAATTAGTCGGCGACGACCTGTTCGTCACCAACACCCAACGCCTTCAGGAAGGCATCGACAAGGGCATCGCCAACTCGATCTTGATCAAGGTCAACCAGATCGGCACGGTCAGTGAGACTCTCGATGCCATCGACCTCGCTCGCCGCAACGGGTACACCTCGGTGATCTCGCATCGTTCGGGCGAATCGGAAGACACTTTCATCGCCGATCTGGCCGTCGCAACCGGCGCCGGACAAATCAAGACCGGCTCTGCCTCGCGTACGGACCGCATCGCCAAGTACAACCAGTTGCTGCGCATCGAAGAAGAACTCGGCGACAGCGCGCGCTATTTGGGATTGAAGGCGTTGAATTACAAGGGCTAGGGGAGTTTAGTGTTAATTCGATCGGAACTGGGTCACTGTCATCCTGAGCGAAGTGGGTCTTTCTCCGAAGGAGAAGGTCCGCGCAGTCGCAGCACCCCTGGATCTCAATACGTGCATCAGGCATCAAGGGGTATTCTCTATTTGCTTCGCTGATTTCGGAGATCTATATGCACAAACGCTGTTGGATCGTCATCTTGCTCACCTTCACCGCGGTCGCCTCACTCGCGCAGACTCCCGACGCGCCCGCCACCCGTGAAGACATCCTGAAACTGTTCGACACGATGAAGATTCACGACCAGATGCGCCTCGTCATGGATTCGGTCCTCAAGCAGCAGCGCGCCATGATCCACGAAGCCATCCGCAAGCACCAACCGAACGTCAGCGAGGACGAACTGAAACACCTCGACCAGTTCATGACCGACATCATGAAGGACATGCCCGTAAACGAGTTACTCGACGACATGATCCCCGTCTACCAGAAGCATCTCAACAAGGGCGATGTCGCTGCGATGGATGCCTTCTATTCATCGGCGACTGGCCAGAAGCTGCTGCGCGAAATGCCGGCGATGACCGCAGAATCGATGCAGGCCGCCAACCCGCACATGCAGGCCATGATGGAAAAGGTGATGAATCGTGTCGAACAGGAAGCCCAGCAGGAGCGTGAGAAGCGAGGCGATCCATCCAAACAGGGAACGATCAAGGACTGATTGCTAGTTTGAAGGAGTTCGCTAATCGCATTTTTCTTTGTTACCCGTCGCGATTTTCAGTCCGATCCCTGCACCGTTACGGCTGAAACCCTTTATCCCCACAAGCTAGTAGCTAACCGCTAGTAGCTAGGAGCAGAATTTTCATGCGCCCGAAACCACTTGTTCTCATCATTCTGGACGGATGGGGCTACAGCCCTAAAACCGAAGCCAACGCCATCGCGCTCGCGCGCAAGCCTACCTACGACCGCCTGTTACGCGAATATCCCAACACGCTGATTCACACCAGCGGGCCGTTCGTCGGGCTGCCCGACGGCCAGATGGGCAACAGCGAAGTCGGCCATCTCAACATCGGCGCAGGCCGAATCGTGCACATGGACATCACGCGCATCGACTTGATGATCCAGAACGGCGACTTCTTCTCCGACCCAACGCTCGTTGCGGCCATGAAGCACGCGCGTAGCGGCGGAAGAAGGTTGCATTTATTCGGTTTAGTCTCCGACGGCGGCGTTCACTCGCAGCTCGCGCATCTCTATGCGCTCCTCAAGATGGCGAAGAAGCAAGGCGTCGATCGCGTTTTCGTGCACGCGTTCATGGATGGACGCGACACATTACCCACCAACGGCGCCGGCTACCTCGAGCAGTTGCAGCAGAAAATGCGCGAATACACCTCGAGCAAGATCGCTACCGTCAACGGCCGCTACTACGCGATGGATCGCGACCGCCGCTGGGAGCGCATCGCCAAGGCCTTCAATGCGACGGTGGCAGGCGCGGGCGAGGGTGGCACTTACGTCGATCCGGTGCAGGGCATGCGAGATTCGTACAACAGGGGCGTCACCGACGAATTCGTCGTGCCGTTCGTCTGCGTTGACAACCGAGGCGAGCCGCTGGCCACGATTCGGGATGACGATTCCTGTATTTGCTTCAACTTCCGCGCCGATCGTGTACGCCAGATCACCCGCGCCCTCGCGCGCAACAGCGGAATTAATCCTCAGGAAGGGCGAGATTTACCCGGTGCGGAAGATCTCGATAACACCATTCCGCGCGATCGCGTTCCCAAAAATCTGCGCTACGTCTGCATGACGCAGTACGACAAGAACTTCACGCTGCCGGTGGTGATTCCGCCGGAGTCGATGGCCAACATTCTCGCCAACGTCATGGGACAGACCAACTTGCGCAACCTGCGCGTCGCCGAAACCGAAAAGTACGCGCACGTCACGTATTTCTTTAACGGCGGCGTCGAAAAGCCGTTCCCTGGCGAAGACCGGGTGCTCGTAGCCTCTCCAAAAGTTGCCACGTACGACTTGAAGCCCGAGATGTCCGCTGCCGGCATTGCCGAGGCCGTTGTCAAAGCAGTGAACGACGGCACCTTCGACGTGATGATCGTGAATTTCGCCAACGCCGACATGGTCGGTCATTCCGGAAAGATCGAGCCCACGATCAAAGCGGTCGAGACCGTCGACGCGTGGCTGGGCGAAATCGAGAAAGCGGTGCGCTCGAAAGGCGGTGCGATGCTGATCACCGCCGATCACGGCAACGCGGAGATGATGATCGATCCTGCAACGGGCGGTCCGCACACGGCGCATACAACCAATCCCGTTCCATTCATCGTGATTGCCGAAAACGCGGATCAGTACACGCTCAAGCCGAACGGCTCGCTGCGCGATATCTCTCCGACGATCCTCGGCATGCTGAACTTGCCCGAACCCACGGAGATGACAGGACAGGATCTGAGGCTGCCGAAAAACCGTTAGCCATTTTGATCTGGCCATCTCGTGATCGGACAATCGGATGATCTCGCGATGGGACAAAGATGTTGGTGGTCGGAGCACGCGATACCATCGGCCTACGGATATCCCGATGTCGTCGATTTCATAAACTGTCATCGTGAGCGACGTGAGACGGAGAGCCGAACGAGTCGAACGGCCCCTTGCAGTCCAACGTCTCGTGCCGCACGAAGGCGTTTCTATCGGTGCCGGATGGATTTACTGAACCCGATCACCCGATCTCCCGATAATCCGGTGCGCAAGCTTCTGATTGTTGTCCATCACCGCTTCGCCTTGTGGAACGCGCCCGCGTGGGTTCCGGAGCAGCTGCAGAAAGAGTTTCCGGAATTTCGTGTAGTTCATCTGTCCGACTACAAGTCGCTCAGCGAACATATTCCCGACACGGAAGTTCTGATCACGTGGTCGGTGCGGCCCGAGCAGATCAAATCCGCGCACAAGCTGCGCTGGATTCATTCGCCCGCGGCAGCGGTGCATCAGTTGATGTATCCCGAGCTGATTGAGAGCGATGTTGTTCTCACCAACGCACGCGACGTGCACGGGCCGGTCGTTGCCGAACATGTAATTGCGCAGATCCTCACGCTCGCCAAAAAGATCCCGCAAGCCGTTCGTTTCCAGGGCAAGCATCTCTGGGCACAGGAGGCGTTATGGAATGAACTGCCACGCATCCGCGAGATCGCCGGTGCGACGCTTGGATTGATTGGCGTTGGCAGTATCGGCCGCGAAGTCGCCAAGCGCGCTGCGGCGCTCGGCATGCATGTGATTGCCGTGAGAGAGCATCCGGAGAAGGAAACGCCCGAGGGAGTCGAGGCTGTGTTTGGTCCGGACCAGCTCGATAGACTTCTCGCGCAAGCCGACTATGTCATTCTCGCCGCTCCGGTTACACCGAACACGACCAGCCTGATGAACGCAGAGCGCCTGCGAAAGATGAAAACCGATGCTTGCCTGATCAACGTCGGGCGCGGGCCGCTTATTGACGATGCTGCTTTGGCGGACGCGCTGCGAGAATACCGCATCGGGGGCGCCGCTCTCGATGTGTTTCCAAAAGAGCCACTCGCGTCTGACTCGCCGTTGTGGGATCTCGACAATCTGCTGATCACGCCACACACAGCAGCGCTGACCGAAAAACTCTGGTCCCGGCACTACGAGCTGATCCGCGAGAATCTGCGCCGCTATCTCACCGGCGAACCGCTGCTGGCGGCTGTTGATAAGCGCACGGGGTATTGAGACGGCCGGACGACGATTCTCTACGACGATGGAGTGACGGGCGTCCTCGCCCGTCAACTGGGAATGCTCTCAGAGGATTTATTGCAGAGGTGTCTGGCCGACCGAGCGCCTGTGTCTCAAAAATAATTCACTATGAGCTAAGTGATTGAAAGTTCGTAGAGCGCTTGTAAGTGATTGAGATGTCGGAGGCGGAATTCGCTTGGAATGCCATGTGGCAGCGCTTACAAGCCCTACACGCGTCATTTGATGGGCGGGCGATGGTTTGGGGGTCATCCCGGCGACTCCCGATCCGCTCATATCGCCTTTAATCACAAAGTTCTCTTAAAGCTAATAATAAAACGAGTAGTGCCGACCCGTCGTCAGTCCGCGGTAGGGAATTCCTGGGAGCGCGACCCTGTTTTAGCAAAGCACGCCCGAAGTCGCAATCGACCAGCTACAGGCGATCAGCACTTGGTTTGCTCGAAGCTCGAAGCTGGTGACAAGGCAATCGCAAACCTTCAGTGAGCGGGAACGTTCGTCTCTTACCTACGCATCGCCTTGCGTTACACTCTTTCCACGCTGCCAGCAGGAGTGACTATGCGATTTCTTTTCTCCGTACCGCTGGTGCTCGTGATGACGACCAGCTTCATGAACCCACCGAGCCCAAATCCCTCGACTTCGTTCTTGCTAGTTGCCAACAAGGGCGACCACACGATCAGCCTTATCGATCCGTCGGCCGGCCAGCAGGTTGCAACGGTGGACGTGAAAGGTGTCACTGGCCATGAACTCGTCGCATCGCCTGACGGCAAGTTCGCCTACGTGCCGATCTACGGTGACTCGGGCGTCGGTCTGCCTGGAAGCAATGGAAGCAATCTGGCGATCGTCGACTTGAGCGAACGGAAACTCGCGGGCAATGTCGACTTCGGCAAAGGTGTGCGGCCGCATTGTGCCGTGATTGGTCCGAAAGACGGACTTCTCTACGTGACCACGGAAATCGATCAGAGCATCACGGTCATCGATCCGCGCACGCAGAAAATTGTCGGCAAGATTCCCACGGGCCAGCCCGAATCGCACATGCTTGCGATCACGCGCGACGGCCGTCGTGGATACACGGCCAACGTTGGGCGGGGAACCGTTTCGGTGCTTGATCTCGAAGCACGGAAGACGATCGCGGTGATTCCGGTCGCGTCCAAAGTCCAGCGCATCGCACTCTCGGTCGACGATCGATATGTTTTCACCTCTGATCAAACTAAGTCGCAGCTGGCCGTGATCGAAACGGCAACGAATAAAGTGAAAACCTGGGTGCCACTGCCCGATCAGGGATACGGCACAGCGCCGACTCCTGACGGCCGCTGGCTGGTGATTGCTCTGCGCACCGGCAATCACGTTGCGATCGTGGATCTTAAGGCGATGAAGGTCGTGCACACGGTCGACGTGCCGGCCGTTCCACAAGAAGTCCTGATCTCGCCCGACGGCAAAATTGCGTACGTCTCCTGCGATGCAAGCCACAAAGTGGCCGCGATCAGAACATCCGATTGGAAAGTCGACAAGTTGATCGACGCCGGCCCTTCAGCGGATGGGTTGGCCTGGGCAGGAAAGTAAGTACGCGACTGGGGTGGGCACCCTCAGATGAAGTCATTGTGGAAAGTCGCTGGGGTGTCAGTTGTGTGGCCATTGTTTGCGTGACTGCCGTTACTTGGCATTTTGTCAAAGTCAGAGGCGCCCGGCAAAAACTCGCCGCGGAGGCAAAGGCATGTCGCGCTCGGGCAGCAGCGGGAGACGCGAAAGCGCAGTACGAGCTCGCCAGAAAGTATTACTACGGAAAAGGAGTGCCGCAGGACTACGGCGAGTCCATCAGTTGGTACGGCAAAGCTGCCGACCAAGGAACTCCGGAAGCTGAATACGGACTCGCCTTCCTTTATCGCGAAGGTAAGGGAGTGTCGCAAGACCCAGCACAGGCTATTGACTGGTGTCGCAAGGCCGCCGAGCACGGTTATGCCAGAGCTGAATATGCTCTTGGCAACACGTACCACGACGGGTGGCACGTGTCGCAAGACTACCCCGTGGCTGCCGCCTGGTACCGCAAGGCTGTTGATTGGGGCAATGCACACGCGCAAGGCGCGCTTGGCTATATGTACTTTCAAGGGAGAGGAGTGCAACGGGATTACGCAGAGGCGGCACCGATGGTATCGGAAAGCCGCCAAGCAAGGGGACGAATACTCGCGGCACGCACTGGCTACGAGGAAGATCGGGTTCGATACTCTTAGCAAAATCACCTTGTCGCTTTCGTTTCTGGGAAGCGCATTCCTGCTGATAAGTTCCGGGGGAGAGACCCGAAGTCGACAGCGGCGAAGACTAGCGCTCGCTGGGCTACTTGGCCTGTTGTGGTGGGACTGGATGTGTATGGACACGTTCGCTTCGGGGCACTCGACGCGCTTTCGGCTGTCAATGCTTTCACTTCGGCAAGAGTCTTCTGGGCGGATTAGCCACTGTCTTGATTCTTTCCATTGTTTGGCCAGAAGGAGGGTTCAGGATTGTTGCTCGCTATATGCGCGACGCTCTTCATCGCATTCAACCTCTACGCGGCGATGCATTATGATCTTCGGCACTTTGCAGCATGCCCTCGAGCATTCTATTCCGTAAATGGCTGGTTAATGGGAATCGCAATCACCGTGACATTCCTCCTGTGGCTAGCGCGTAGTGGCGGTTGCCAAGCGGGTGCAGATGTGGCGGATGCCAAGGTTTGACTTTCAAAAATCCCCTCCAAAATTTTTCCGATTCCTTCTGAAAAAGAACCGCGCCCTTTTCGCATGTAGCTCTAGAGGGGGTCCCGTTTACGGCTCTTTGTCGCTGCACGCTGGGTAGCTCGTCGTCATCGATGCGCATGCCGACCGCGCCGACGTGTGCTCAAAGCCCGGCGAAAGCGTCGCAATCGAAATGCGAAAGGATGGGGTGTGCAAATGAAAGACATGATGAAGTTGCGAATGAAGAACGGGATGAGTCTGATCGGCCTGGTGCTGGTTGGATGCAGCTTCCTTGAATCAACTTATGCGGTGACGGGCATCGCGAACAAGACCACCGCCCGTAAGCAAGATTATGGGGTGTTACCCCTGGCATTTGAGGCGAACAAGGGACAGAGCTCGAGCGAAGTACAGTTCGTCTCGCGAGGACAGGGTTATTCGTTGTTTATTACGCGACACGCAGAAGCCGTACTCACCCTCAGAAAATCGGGCCAAGCCGAGACCGCAAAGCCAAGTTCGAAGTTGCAAGCAAAGAAACGCCGGACGAGCACCACCGAGGTGCTCCGACTCCGATTGGTCGGTGCGCAAGATCCGCCATCAGCAGAGGCGTTGGACGCATTGCCGGGCGTGACGAATTACTTCGTGGGTCGCGATCCCAGTCAATGGCGTACCAACGTCTCGCTGTTCCGGAAAGTAAAGATGCGCGACGTCTATCCGGGCGTGGACATGGTCTACTACGGCAATGGACGCCAGCTCGAAGAGGACTTCATCGTGGGTCCGGGCGCGAATCCAAAAGTTATCCAGTTTGTGGCGGAAGGAGCCAGCAACGTATCCGTCGATTCAACGGGTGAATTGGTCGTGGCTATGAAAGAAGGCGACGTCCGCTTTCACCAGCCGCTGGCCTATCAGGAAGACAATGGTGAACGTCACGAAGTCGCAAGCCGCTATGTCATCGGAAAGCAGAACCGAATCGGCTTTGAACTAGGCAGCTTTAACCGCAAGCAGACTCTGGTCATCGATCCGACGCTCACATACTCAACTTATCTTGGCGGAAGCGACATCGACAATGGGACAGCCATCGCGGTGGATTCCGCGGGCAACGCGTATTTGACGGGAGAGACTGCTTCAACCAATTTCCCCACCACAACGGGCGCACCTCAGACGACATCAGCTGGTGATAAAGACGTGTACGTGACCAAGCTCAATGCGGCGGGCACGGCTGTGATCTATTCGACCTATGTCGGAGGCAGCGGCATGGACTCAGGACGAGGGATCGCAATCGACGCTTCGGGAAATGCCTACGTCACCGGCGTCACGGAATCCGGCAACTTTCCAACCACAGCCGGAGCCTTCCAGCCGGCGCTAGCCGGCACGCGTGATGCTTTTGTAGTAAAGCTGAATTCCACGGGATCGGCGCTGGTGTACTCGAGCTACTTAGGCGGAGCGCTCAACCAAGATGTTTTCAACTCGCCCTTCCAGTATGGCTTCGCTATTGCGGTGGATGCCCAGGGATCTGCATACGTAGCAGGCGCAACGGATGCGACGGACTTCCCGGTAACAATAGGCGCCTACCAGTCGACGTACGGCTCAACTTTCTCCGGAGAGGCAGACGCCTTCGTCACGAAGGTAAGCTCGAATGGGTCGAGCCTCATTTACTCGACTTATGTTGGGGGCTCCTTCGCCGAAGCGGAGGGGATTGCGATAGATTCCGCAGGGAATGCCTACATCGCGGGCTCAGCCGCGGGAGGCTACCCCACTACGGCGGGCGCTTACCAGACGATTTACGGCGGGGGAAACTCCGACGCCTTTGTGACCAAGTTGAACCCCAAGGGCTCGGGCCTGGTGTATTCGACTTACATCGGTGGTAGCAATGGCGGCGGTGAGTCTGCGAGTGCAATCGCGATCGACTCGGGCGGGAACGCCTACATCACTGGCCTTACGGGTTCGGGTTTTCCTGTCACTGCGGGCGCATATCAGAGCACCCCGGCGTCATATGCGAATGCATTCGTGACCAAACTGAATTCGGCGGGCACAGCCCTTGTCTATTCCACGTATCTCGGTGGCAACGTATTTGATTGGGGCTTGGGCATCGCGGTTGACGGTCCGGGCAATGCCTACGTCGTCGGCATGACGCAGTCCACGAATTTTCCCACGACGTCTAACGCGTTGGAGCCCACATACGCGGGTGGCTATAGCGATGGCTTTGTTACGGTACTCAATCCTCAAGGGGCGGGCCTGATTTACTCAAGCTACTTGGGCGGTTCAGGCGCGAATGGCGATCTTGCTACGGGCGTGGCTGTCGATTCGAGCGCGGGCATTTACGTCACAGGCAGCACGAGTTCAGCTGACTTTCCGACGACGATTGGCGCCTTCCAGACAACCCAGCCCGGGAGTAATGACGCGTTCATCACCAAGATTGGCGGAGCGGTTCCGTGCACTCCGAGGCAATTCGTGCTGGATGCCTCGATGTCGTACAACCCGCTCAGCCATATTAATGCGAACGCCACGCCGCAGCCGCCCCTGACGTTTACTCTGCCTTCAAAGCTGCCCGTGATCGCCGGCAACGCGGGAACGGGTCTTTCACTGTTCGCTTATGATCTGGGATCGGGGACGCCGGTCGTGTGCGGTTACACCGGTGCCAACGGCGGCACGGAGTACGATTTCTTCGCGTGTACACAAAGCGGGCTGGCGGGTGGCAGTCTCGTGACCGCGGACAAGATCTTGATGAGTGTTGTGACAGCTCGTCCTCCACTGATATCCACTCATTTTCCGCCGCCTCCGGCAGGAGCGAAGGTCGAGGTAACGCTGAACGACGCTACATGTCCCTAGCAAGGAAGAGTACGCGGGTGGTTTGCTTCGAACACTGTGGGTCCGGGATTAGATCGTCCCGGGCCCGTTTTCTTGAATAGGAACAGCTATGCTAGGGAGTGGTGCCTTGGATCAATCGTTTTCTCTTCGTTCTCGTGTTGGCGCTTGCGTGCGCTCTTTTGGTGGTGCTTCTTCACGCAACGATTGCGGCGCAATCTAACGCTGCTCCCACCTTCTATCGCGATGTCCTCCCGATCCTCCAGGAACATTGCCAGAGTTGTCATCGTGCGGGCGAGATCGGGCCGATGGCTCTGGTGACCTACCAGCAGACGAAATGGAATGCGAAGGCGATTGCCAAGCAGGTGCAGACTCGGCGGATGCCGCCGTGGTTTGCCGATCCGTGTTGCGGGCACTTTTCCGACGACCCGTCGTTGACACAAAAGAACATCGCCACGCTGGTGGCGTGGGCGAACCAGAGTGCGCCGGCGGGGAATCCGCATGATGCACCGCCACCGCTTGTGCTTGCCGAGGGTTGGAACATCACGCAACCGGATGTTGTCCTGACGATGTCTAAGCCGGTGGCGATTCCGTCGGAGGGGGACGTCGATTACACCTACGAGATCGTCCCCACCAATTTCAATGAAGACAAGTGGGTGCAGCTGTCGGAGATTCGTCCGTCGCGCCGCGCGAATGTTCATCACGCGGTGGTTTATATCCGGCCGCCCGATTCGCCGTGGCTGCGCAACGCGCCGGTGAATGTACCGTTTACGGCGCCGAGCCTGGCGGACCCTGCGCTGCGTCACCAGGCCCATGAGACCCAGAGCGACATGCTTCTCGTGTACGCGCCTGGAAGTTCGCCGGATAACTGGCCGGAGGGCATGGCGAAGTTTGTTCCGGCACATTCGGATCTCGTGTTTCAAATGCACTACACGACGAACGGCCATGCCGCCGACGACCGAACGAGCGTCGGGATGGTGTTCGCGAAGAAGCCGCCAGCGCAGCGCGTGTTGACACTGCAGTTAGCGAACGATCACGATCCAGTGCCGATTCCGCCCAACGCCGACAATTACCGCGTTGAAGTGCACGGAACGTTTCCGAACGATGCGTTGCTGCTCAGCTTCTTTCCGCACATGCATCTGCGCGGAAAGCGCTTCGAGTACAACATCGTGCGTGGGGATCATTCAATCGAGACATTGCTGCGCGTGAATTACGACTTCTATTGGCAGATGAGCTATCGGTTGGCGAAGCCTTTGTTGATGAGGGCTGGAACCGAGCTGCAGGCCGTCGCGTGGTATGACAACTCCGCGAAGAATGTGCACAATCCCGATCCCGACGCGCCGGTGATGTGGGGCGATCAAACGTACAACGAAATGATGGTGGGGTTTTTTGATGTTGCGGTTCCGGCGGGAATGGATAAGAAGCAGTTTTTTGTTCGGGGGGCGGGGAAGTAGGTGGGGTGGGGTGATCTGACCATGGGGAGATCGCGCGATTGGGGAAAGGTGTTGGAGACACCTTATTTCTCCCAGGTTAGCGTCCAAACGTCGGGCGCGAACTTGGGGTCGTTAGCTTTGCCGTTCTGGGCGGAAATGGCCTGTCGGGTTGGTTGGAGATGTTGGCAGGCAAGGGGTCTTTCGACCCGTTCGGCGGTCGCCTCACCTCGCTCAAGATGACAGTGTTTTGGTTAGACAGCGTTGTAATTAGAAAATCGTTGCGGATAAATATCGTGGCAAATGAATATTGTGGCGAATGAAGATCCGGGCGGATAGATATCGTTGCGGATGAATATTGTTGCGGATAGATCTCGCCGCGGATGAATATCGTTGCGGGTAGATATTGTAGTGGATAGACATCGCGTGTCTGTTTGTTTGGTGCTACTTAGGTTGGTGGCGGCGCGGGCGGCGGATGTAAAAGTCTGCGCTGAGCGGGACATATCTGCCGTGGCTGGCCCGTTCTCGGATATACTTGGCGCCGCTGGAACGGCCTGAGATCAGGCCAGTCTGGGGTCCGCGATGGTATCGATTCCCCATGCGAGGCGGTTGTCTGGCTTCGCCGCCATTCGTGTCCTGTTGTGCGCCACGGCCATCTCGTTGCCGGCCATAGCCTTCGCCCCGGGCTCGACACGAGCGAATCCTCCCACGGACTCGAACCCATCAACTTCGGTTTCGTCGCAACAGGCGGCCGGTCCGGGGACGCAATCCCAAGCAGGCGCCCCATCATCGCAAGCCGCTCCGCAATCCCAAACTCCAGCGGCGCCATCGCAGGCAAACGCTCCGCCAACTGCTTCCCAAACAACGGCTCCCGCGACTTCGACACAAACTATTCCTGCAACGCAAACGGCTCCAGGAGCATCCGCGCCGACGACTCCGGCGCAAGCAACAAACAGTCCGCAACAGGAGATCAGTTCGCGCGATGAAGTCACAACCTTCAAGGTCAAGGTGAACCTGGTTTTGGTGCGCGCGGTGGTTCGCGACGCGAGCGGGAAGCCGGTGGGCAACCTGCACAAGGAAGATTTTGAACTCCTCGACAACAAGAAGCCGCAGACCATTACGCAGTTCGTGATGGAGCAGCCCGGCCACAAGACGGCGGAGGCGCAGCAGGTTGCGGAGGAAAGAGCGAAGGCGCTGGAAAACGGCTCGACGCTACCGCCTCCGATCGCCCCGGATCACTACTTCGCGTACGTGTTCGATGATGTCCATCTCGAATTCGGGGACTTGACGCGGGTACGCGACGCCGCGGAGCGGCACATGAACACGCTGGGGCCGACAGATCGCGCGGCGATCTTCACGACGTCGGGACAGGGGAACCTTGATTTCACCGATGACAAAGCGCAACTTCACGCGGCATTACAGCAGTTGAAGATGCGCCCGATCACGCGCACCGGAATGGCGAGTTGTCCTGATGTGACGCTGTACATGGCGGACCTGATCATCAACCGCAGCGACGTTACCGCGCTGGGGGTTGCAACGTCGGACGCCTTGCATTGTGCGTTCAATGACGATCCACGGTTGCAAACGGCAGCAACACAGTTAGCGCAGAGCACAGCATCGCAGGAACTTTCCGCTGGTGAACAGGAGACGCGCGTAACCCTTTCGGTGTTGAGAGATACGGTCCGGCGGATGATGGCGATGCCCGGAGTGCGAACAGTTCTTTTGCTTTCTCCGGGGTTTATCGCGCCCTTACAGGACTTTGACTACACGGACATTATCGATCGGGCGCTGCGAGGGCAAGTGGTGATCAGCGCGCTGGATGCGCGAGGCTTATATACCGTAGACCCGCTCGGGGACATCAGCGATCCTCACCCCATTCCCGCCGATGCGGCTGGGCAAAAGAGCCACTATCTTGTAGACGGTGCGACCGCCAACGACGATATCTTGTCGGATCTGTCGTATGGGACGGGCGGAGCGTTTATGCGCAACAGCAACGACCTGGATGGAGGGTTGCATCGCATTGCGGCTGAGCCCGAGTTCTGGTACGTGCTTGGCTTTTCGCCACAGAACCTGAAGCTCGACGGGCGCTTTCATAACATCAAGGTAGTGGTGAAGAATCCCCCCAAGTTGCAGGTGCAGGCACGCCGTGGCTACTTTGCGCCGAAGCACGAAGCCGATCCGAGCGAGCAAGCGAAGCAGGAGATCGACGACGCATTGTTCTCGCAGGAGGAGATGCACGATCTGCCGATCGAATTGCACACGCAATTTTTCAAGCCAAGTGAGGATGCCGCCAAGCTTGCGGTGCTCTGTCACATCGACGCCAAGCGCTTGCACTATCTGCGGGAATCGGGGCGCAATGGCAGCAATTTGACGATCGTCTCAGGGTTGTTCGATCGCAACGGGAAGTTCATCACTGGGAATCAAAAGACGCTCGAGATGCATTTGAAGGACGACACGCTCGAGCACAAGTTGACTACGGGCATCACGATCAAGTCGAGTTTCGACGTAAAGCCGGGAAGTTACCTGGTCCGCCTGGTGGTCCGCGACGCCGAGGGGCAGTTATCGGCGGCGAACGGAGCCATCGAGATTCCGTAGCTGAGGGGTGGAAAACATGTCACATCGCAGATTGATTTGGGTCGCAGTTTTAACGCTGATCGCCGCATGCGGGGGCTGGAAGCTTGGGAATTCCACCATGGTGTTTGCTCAACAGCAACAACCGCAAGCTCAGCAACAACCGCAGGCACAACCGGTCTCGCTGCCGGACGCGAATACGCCGACCATCCGCGCCGAAACCAGATTGGTGCTGGTGGATACGATCGTGACCGACAAGAAGGGAAACTACATCAGCGATCTGGCGCAGAAAGATTTCAAGGTGTGGGAGGACGACAAGGAGCAGGAGATTAAGAGCTTCTCGTATGAAGCGAGTGCCGGGCCGAACGCGCCCGACCAGAAACACTACCTGGTGCTGTTCTTCGACAACTCAACGATGGACATGAGTGACCAGATGCACGCGCGCGAGGCCGCGGCGAAGTTCATCACGGCGAATGCGGGTCCGAACCGGTTGATGGCGATTGTTGACTTCACAGGTGTGACTCGAATTGCGCAGAACTTCACCGCCGATGCAGACCGGCTGAAGAAGGTCGTCGCGAATGTGAAGTTCTCAAATGTCGATCCCAATGCCGGCGCGCAGCCGGTGCAAGTGGCGTCGTTGGGCGTGCCGAACCTGTACAACGCGGAGAGAGATTTCGGGCAGCGCAGCGTTCTGCTGGCATTGCGCACGATGGCAAAGAATCTGCAGAATGTTCCCGGACGCAAGAGCCTGGTGTTTTTGACATCGGGGTTTCCGACATCGGCGGAAATTCAATCGGAATTAACGGCGACCGTAGATACCTGCAACAGGGCCAACGTCGCGGTGTATCCGATCGATGTGCGCGGTCTGGTGGTAGGTGGACCTGCCACGACATCATCAGGGATGGGACCCGGGGCGAAGTTGCAGTATCCGATAATGCATCATTCGGCACATCTGAAGACGGCCGCACTCAACTTTGAGAACTTCGACTCGAACCACCGGCATCGCGTTCACCTGGTGCGTGTACAGCGAGGCGGCGGGGGTGGAGGCGGGGGAGTTGGGGGTGGAGGGGGCGGCGGTCATCCAGGCGGCGGAGGAGGCGGAGTCGGTGGTGGAACCGGCGGTGGTGGTGGCCGAGGTGGAAGCGGCGGCACAGGCGGGACCGGTGGAACCGGCGGAGCTGGCGGCGGCAAGGGTGGAACCGGCGGAACCGGGGCTGCGGGCGGCAGCCGGGGCGGCGGTGGCAACACCGGCGGCTACAACAACTACTCGAACTACTACAACAATCCGATGAACCAGCCTCGGCTGATCGTTCCGACGTTTCCTCCGAGCGCATCGACGAATCAGCAGATCCTGTATCAGCTGGCGAGCGGCACAGGCGGATTCGTGATCGTCAACACGAATGATCTGCTGGCGGGTTTGGAAAAGATCGCTCACGAGCAGGATCAGTATTACGTGGTCGGCTACACACCCACGGCTTCGGCCGAAGGAACGTGTCATACATTGAAGGTGAAAGTCGATCGTGGCGGCACGATCGTGCGGTCGCGCAGTGGGTATTGCAATGTGCGTCCGGTGGATCTGCTGGCGGGCAAGCCGATCGAGAAAGATCTGGAATCGCGAGCGAACGGAAGCCAGGCGGGCGTTGCGGCGTCGATGCTGCTGCCGTACTTCTATACGTCGGCGAATACGGCGCGAGTGAATCTCGCGATGGAGATTCCGTCGAACGCGATCAAGTTCGAAAAAGAGAAGGGCAAACAGCATGCGTCGGTGAACGTGCTCGGCATCGCGTACAAAGCGGACGGGTCGGTGGCCGCTCGCTTCAGCGACACGGTGAATCTGGACCTGGACGGCAAGAAGGAAGTGCAGGAGTTCCAGAAGCAGCCGATGCACTATGAAAATCAGTTTGACGTTGCCTCGGGAACGTACACGCTGAAGGTTGCGTTCAGTTCGGGCGGAGATACGTTCGGGAAGCTGGAAGCGCCGCTCGTTATCGATGCCTATGATGGAAAGCAATTCAGCGTGAGCGGGATTGCGCTGAGCCATGATGTCCATCGCGTGTCGGATATGACGGCAGGGCTGGACGATGTGCTATTGCAGGATCACACCCCGCTGATGGTGCAAGGTATGCAAGTCGTGCCGAGCGGCGCGACGCACTTCACGAAGACCGATAACGCTGTGCTGTATCTTGAGATCTATGAACCTATGATGGTGGATAAACCGGCTGACCAGATCAAGGTGGGCATTGCGTATCTGGTGGTTAACCGCAAAAGCGGCGAGAAGCTGGTCGACAATTCGGGATTGATTGATCTGCAGGCGTCGGCCAAGGCAGGTAATCCGGTGATACCGCTGGGCCTCAAGATTCCGGTCGATAAGCTGCCTCCCGGCGCTTACCGCGCGGAGTTGAAGGCCATGGATTCCGCGGGCAATGCGTCGAAGGCGCGGGTGGTGGAGTTCGAGGTCGAGTAGAGGCATGGGGCCCGTCAAGCGCCCCAATATTCAATTTCTGGGCCGATCGTGCCGGGCATCTCTTGTCCCGGAGCGCGGCATCCATTCTGCTGAGTTCCCCGAGGGTTTGACTTCTGCTGAAATACGCGTGTGCGGAAACAAGCGCTGGTGTCTGAGAGTAAGAGGCTCTCTGATCGGGTGATCTGGTGATCGGCTCATCTGGTCATCGAAAAAGCTGTTTGCCATGGAAGGCTGGTTAACGGTTGATGCGATGTTAACTGCCGGGAAGGCTTTTAACCGCAGAGGTCGCTGAGAACCTCCGCAGAGAAGGCCGAGAAGAGCTTAACCGCGAAGGACACAAACGAAATCCGCAAAGGGCGCGGAGAAAAACTAAATCTTGGACCGCAGAGGGTGCGGAGCAAATCGCAGAGGTCGCAGAAAGGCCGGCAGCGGTGCGGAGAAGAGAGCAAGCGATCGGGCTATTTAATGATCGACGTCGCTATTTGTTGCATGATTGCAGCGACTTCCCAGGTTAGCGTCCAAAAGCGGACGCGAACCTGGGGCACCAATCGAAGGTGTTTTGGTGGGAATGCCTTTTGGGGCCAGAGGTGATCTCGAGGATATGGGTCTTTCGACTCGTTCGGCTGTCGCCTCAGTCGCTCAAGATGACAGAGTGGGTAGAAGCGAAATGGTTTTCTCCCTCCGCGAAAATCGTTGTGCTGGTCGTCGATTGATGGATCGGGGACGTGTATTCGTACTCGGCGTCGTCATGATGATTGCGATCACAGCGCCCGTGCGAATGGCGGCGCAGGCGGAAGGTGGAGACGCCGGTGCGCAGGCGAATAGCGGGTACACGATCAGCGGCACGGTGGTGAACAGTGTGACAGGCGAGCCTGTGCGGCATGCGCTGGTGCAGGTCGCGAATCTGCCGGGGAACCCACCAGCGATGCTCACCAATTCCGAAGGACAGTTTCAGTTCCAGCATGTGCCCCCCACCGACGTGTTGATCATGGCTCGCAAGCCTGGGTTCTTCAGCGAGCAGGAGTTGCATCCGGAGGGTGCGCTGCAGTCGCAGCTGCTGCATGTAGATCGCAACACGTCGGACTTGGCGATCAAATTATTTCCCGAGGGAACTATCGTCGGGCGCGTTGCGACTGTGAAGGGCGAACCGCTCGAAGACACGCCGGTGCGTGCGTTTCAGCAGCGCGTGGCGGACGGGCGGAAACGCTGGGCGCAATTGGGACAGGCGACGACGGATGAAGACGGCCAGTTCCACATCGGCAACCTGGTAGCGGGCCAGTATCTGCTGGTTGCGGGGCCGACTTACGCTGTGGGACGCATGCGAGTGCGTGGAAAGGGCACGGTTCGTCAGGAGGAGATTGTCACGTCTTATTACCCGGGCGTGCCTGAGGTGGAGGCGGCGACGTCCCTGAGCGTGGTCGCGGGACAACAACTACAAGCCGATTTTGCTTTGACTCCGCAGCCGATGTTCAAGGTTTCCGGCACGATCACGACGGTCGCCGGAACGACAATCACATCCGTTCAAATCGTGACGCGTTCGGGTGAAGCGGTGGCGCAGTCGGTCAACTTTGATCCGCCAAGCGGAAAGTTCACGGCGGGAATCCCAGCCGGGACGTATCTCGTGACCGCTCTCGCTCAGGATGCGAACGGAAATCAGTTCGAAGGTAGTTCGGCGCTGACGGTGAATTCCGACCTCGGCAATTTTGTGGTTGGAATCGCAGCGCCGTTGATGCTGCCGGTGAAGGTGGAGGAGCGGCGGACGGGGGATTCTGAGCCGACGACTCGTGGTGCTCGGGGCATTGGTTCACTAACGAAGTGGACAAACGAGGATGTGTCTTGGTCGGTCGGATCAGACAGTACTACTCAGGTTCACCCAATACGCATTCCGCTTGTCCAAGTTCGTCTGATCTCCACGGAGAACCAGTTGCTAGCCCCTGAGTATCAGGCAGAGAACGCCGGCAATGTGTTCGCAGTTCGCAACTTCACGCCAGGACGATACGCGGTCGACATCCAGCCAAACGGCCGGTGGTATGTGCAGTCGGCGAGGAGCGGCAACGTGGATCTTTTGCGGGAAGAGCTTGTGATTGGAGCGGGGCGGCGTCCGGATCCGATTGAGATTGTGGTACGCGACGACGGAGCGAACCTGTCTGGCGGCATTCATGCGGAGGGACAAGCGGCGCCCGGCTCCGTGCTCGTAATTCCGGACCAGGGCGGGCCGTCACAGATTCGCGTGGTGCACGCTGCGCCGGGTGGGGATTTTCTGGTCGACCGGCTTGCGCCCGGAGACTACCGGCTGCTGGCTGTCGATTCGCTGGATGGTTTTGAGTTTCGCAATCCCGAAGTGCTGGGACATTATCTGTGGAAAGCAACGCGAATTTCGTTGCAAGCCAATCAACAGGCGAGCGTGAACGTAGAGCGTGTCGAAGTAGGGAAGTAAGCGATGAAGGGCCTGCGAATCATCTCGTGGCTGGTGCTTATGTCGGCGATGGCCGGCGCGCAGACTGCGGTCCCTGCCGGAACGGCCGCGAATATATTCCGCATTAGCGGGACGGCGGTCAGTGCGGTGGATGGAAGCGCACTGAGCGGAATCGAAATTACGATTTCACCGGTCGAACAGCAGGGCGATGCACAACAAGCGATCACCGGGGCGAACGGGCGCTTTGTATTCGAGAATCTCGCACGCGGGAAGTACAGCTTGTCGGGGGCCGGCCGGGGATTCACGATGCAGGCGTACCAGCAGCACGATCAATACTCGACGGCGGTTGCAACCGGGCCGGGACTCGTCTCGGAAAACCTGGTGTTCCGCATGATGCCGGACGCGTCGATCGCGGGCAACCTGATCGACGAGGATAACGAACCGGTCCGCTCGGGCGAGGTCATTCTTTTTCAACCGAACACTGAAGAGGCCGGCCAGATGCAGCAGGCGGCGCGCACCAGTGTGGACGAACAGGGTCATTTCCGCTTCGGACACTTGCGCGCAGGCACTTACTACATGGCCGTAGTTGCGCAGCCCTGGTACGCGCAGGATTCTGTGCCGCCGGGGGCAGACTTCGCACCAGTTGCGGTTAAAGAAACGGGAGATCAGGACACCGCTGTGAGTGGTAATGAGAAGGGCGAGGCGATTCCAGAACCACAGAAGAACGCGGTACAGGCCGATAGCTCTTCACCGTCGCTCGATGTCGTTTATCCGATTACGTTCTACCCGAATGTCACCGACGAACAGGATGCCTCTCCGATTCAACTGCGGCCCGGGGAGCACGCGACGATAGGCATCACGCTGCGCGCGGTGGCGGCTGCGCGCGTGCGTATTGTGAATGGAAGCACGGACCCGTCGGCACCGCTCACCGCTGTGCTCGAACAGAAGGTGTTCGGAGTGACGATGCCAGTCTCGACGCGAAGCCAGCAGGCGTCGAATGGAACGCTTTCTGTCACTGGCATTGCGCCCGGTCACCTGATGTTGAGCATCCGGCACTTCAACGGGAAGGGGTGGGTCAGCCTGAACAAGGAAGTGGAGATTTCGGGCGACACGGCCATCGATGCGACGGAAAGCAGCGTCGGGGATCTGGCCATCAAGGGCATCGTACAGAAGCCGGGAACGGCGCCTTTTCCGCCCGGAACATTTGTTCGATTCTGGAATCGCGAGACGGGAGAGAATTTTGGCGCGCAGGTGAACGAGAGCGGCGAGTTCGAGGTCAGCCAGGCGATCAACAGTGCTGCGGCGTATAACGTCGCCGTGCTGAACGCCAACGATTTGCTCGTGCAGAAGGTTGCGGCGGCGGGGGCGCGCGTTGTGGGCCAGACGATTTACTTCCCGAAGAGCGGAGCGGTGGCCATTAGCTTGTCGCTGGCAGACGCATCGGGACGCATTGATGGCACGGTGCTGCAGGATGACAAGCCGGCGTCAGAGTCGATGGTGCTGCTGGTTCCGCAGCATCCGGCGGAAGAGGCGACACTTTTTCGCCGCGATCAGAGCGACAGTGATGGAACCTTCACGCTACGGCAGGTCCTGCCGGGACGTTACACGGTAGTTGCGATCGAAAGGGGATGGGAGATCAATTACCGCGACCCTTCGACATTGAAGCCGTATCTCGATCATGGCGAAGTGGTGGACGTCGCGCCACACCACAATCTGAAAATCTCGGTGAAGTTGCAGCCGCGTGAGGCCACGGCCACGAACGCGAGTTCCGCCATACAATAAGAAAAATTCCAGATTTGGTGAGTGCCTGCGATGGTCCTGATGCCGGCCGTGTTCTTTGGACACGGAAATCCCATGAATGCGCTTGCGCGTAATCCATACACAGAGGGCTGGGCCGCGGTGGGCCGCACGATTCCGAGGCCGAAGGCGATCCTGTGTGTCTCAGCGCACTGGTATGTTCCGGGAGCGGCGGTGACGGTGAATACGGCGCCGCGGACCATTCACGACTTCGGAGGATTCCCTCCAGAGCTGTATCGCGTGCAGTATCCGGCGCCCGGAGATCCGGAGCTTGCGCGCCGTGTGCAGAAGTTGCTCGCGCCCGTACCCGTGGAATTCGAAGAGCGCTGGGGACTGGATCACGGGACGTGGTCGGTGCTGCGCCATGTTTATCCGAATGCGGATATTCCGGTCGTGCAGTTGAGTATCGACGAGACGAAGCCGGCGAGCTTCCACTACGAGATCGGGCAGCGGCTGGCGAGTCTTCGCGAAGCCGGGATCTTGATTGTGGGCAGCGGAAATCTCGTACACAACCTGCATGCGTATGCGAGGGGGCGTCATGGGGTTGATCCGTTTGATTGGGCGGTGCGCTTCGAGAAAGAAGCAAGGGGTAGGCTGCAATCGGGGCAAAACGGTGAGCTGATCCACTACGAGAAGCTTGGGAAAGACGCGCAACTCTCGATTCCGACGCCAGACCACTATTTGCCGTTGCTGTATGTGATCGGTTCCCGCGCGAAATCGGATGCGGTGACGTTTCCGGTGGAAGGTGTAGACGGCGGTTCGATCTCAATGCTCAGCGTGCAGCTCGGATGAGGGAGAACGTTGAACCTGCCGGGAACGATCAAGTTCAGAGGCACGGAGCCACCTGACTTACTCGCCATCCGTGACGATTCGATTTTCTTCAAGTGAGGAATGGATGAACTTCACCCGTAAGCTGTGTTGTGCTCGAGGTCTTCTAATTCTGTTCCTGCCAATTTTTTCCAGTTCCGTTATTGCCGCGCAGACGGCGACTCAAGCGGCGCTTCCTGCCGAAACCCGAACGCAAATCGAGAACACGGTGTCGAAGTTCATGGCGACGACGAGCGCTCCAGGAATTGCGGTGGCAGTGGTGATGAACGGCGAGGAGGTGTGGTCCGAGGGCTTCGGCATGGCAGATTTTGAGAACAGTGTGCCGGTGACGCCGCAGGCATTGTTCCGTTTGGCGTCGGTTTCGAAGCCGATCACGGCCACGGCGGCGATGGAGCTCTGGGAGCGGCATCAGTTCGACCTAGACGCGCCGGTGCAGAAATACTGCCCTGCATTTCCGAAGAAGGAGTTTCCGATCTCAACTCGGCAATTGCTCGGACATCTGGGAGGGATTCGGCATTACCGTTCGGAATCCGATGATGATCCGGAGAGCGGAAACACGAAGCACTTCGACGATCCGATTGTGGGCGGTTTGCAGTTTTTTGCGAATGACCCGCTGGTCGCGAAGCCGGGGACGGAGTTCCATTATTCGACGCAGGGATTCACGCTGATCGGTTGTGCGATCGAAGGAGCGTCGTCGGAGAAGTACGTCGACTTTGTGCGGGAGAACGTACTTCGCCCGGCAGGAATGACGGTCACGCAGTGGGACGACCGCGTCGCGGTGATCCCGCATCGTACGCGCTTCTATTCGAAAGCGAAGAACGGCGCGGTCGTGAATGCGAACTTCTTGGACCCTAGCTACAAGATTCCCGGCGGTGGTTGGCTTTCGTCGGCGGATGACATGGCGAAGTTCGAGATTGCCATTCTTTCTGACCGGCTGATCAAGCGCGAGACGCGCGAGGTGATGTGGACGTCGCGGCCATTACCGCCGCAACCGGGCGCGGAACATATCGGCTACGGGTTGGGATGGGGCGGTGGAACTGTCGAGCGCTGGACATATTACGGGCATGGAGGCGGTCAGCAGGGTACGAGCACACTTATCATGGTCGTTCCCGAACACAATGCCGGAGTGGTGGTGCTGATCAACATGGACACTTTGGACGTTGCGGCGCTCACGACCGATCTGATGAAACTGGTGATCGGAGCACAGGGAAAAGGCAAGTAGCTGGGTTGCGGTGAGCGTCCGCGAGTCGGCGGGCAGGGGAGCATCGACGAGCGTTGCCGGAGCCGCGGAATGGCCGATGGTGATTCGCTTTCTAGGGTGCGATTGGTCCGGAGATTTGCCCGGGAGCAACACTGGCGGGTACGGAGGCTTCGAGCATCACCGCGCCGGCGGCGCTCACGCTGATGTTGTATGCGGTTGCGCATGCGCCGCACAGCCAGAAGTACTCGGTGTCGCCGGTTTCGTTCTTTCGGCTGGCAGAAGAAATCGCAAAGATTTTTCCGCTGCGAAAATAGCGGAACGGGGTACCACAGGTTGGATTGAAACATCGTGACGTCATAGTGTTTCGACCTTTTGGTCGGGTGGGTGGGGTGTCTGGTCATCGCGATGATGCATGCCGTATTGGCGGCACACCTTCATGACAATTTCCCAGACCTGTAGATACTCGGTCGATAGCTGACTTGTTTCTTCTTCGTTTCGGTCCAAGCGAAAGTTATCTTTTCGATCTTTACGCCACCAGGCAACTACGAATTTTGCCAGTAACCTCGTTGTGCTCCCATTTGCAGACGCTCGGCAGATGCTTAACGGCGGAGGGGCGCGCTGCATTGGCACGGGAAAGCATGACGAAGCGGAAGGCGTGGGGCTGGTGCCGGTGGAGTTCCTCCCAGAGTTTCGCGATTTCTATGTCACTCAGGTATTCATCGACCAGGAGAAGATCAAACTTCGCTTTCCCCGAGAGTTCCAGCGCCTCTTTGCCGCTCCAGGCGGTGGCGGTGGTGTAGCCCTCGCCTTCAAGCAGACGCTCCAGGCGGATCAGAACATCCTCGTCGTCATCCACAATCAAGATTCTGATAGGATCACTGGCCATATCGGACCTCAGTCGTTGGCTTTTGGGACCGCGTTACTGCCCGACCCGAGCGTTCGATAGGGAATCGGGGAAGAACGGTCGGCCGTCGGGTGCGTGGGTGAACGGTGTAAGAAACCGCGTTACACAGATTTGAGGGCCGAGTCATTGCCATAGTTGTGTGTCGAGGTCGCAAGCGTCTGTGACGGTTGTCACACAGTCGGAATAATCAGGAGCGAGCGTGGTGAAGGTTACAACTCCAGCGCTTGCGTGACGAGATGTAGTCACTCGCCGATGCGTAGTTTGGATGTGGGAAGCACGTGCGAGTGCAATGAGGCCCTCCCCATGAGACCTGATCGTCAAGAAGATCTACCGTACGTCGCTTACGGAAGCATGAGCCTGGAGAAAATCCAGGAGGGCGTGAGCGCGGAAGCCGTGAGCTACGCTGCCGGACTTCTGGTCGAGGCGATTCGAAATTTTGAATCGGAGAAGGTGAGCGCCCGCGAGTTGCGGCTTTCGCTGACCGAGGCGCAGATGATTGCGGCAAACCTGATCGCGCGGACGTCGGCCGCGCTGGATGAGAGCACGATGGACGAGCAAGTGGCGCGCGTGCGGAAGGCTATCCGCGAAGTGGAGCCGTGAAGGCGCGGGTTGCGGTTGTGAGTTAGGGAAAGTGTGACGGCAGGGGCGCCCGTCTTTTGATGGCCCGCGTTTTATTTTGTTGGGGGGACCTGGAAGACTACACCGCGATCGGAATTGGCATTCTTGGTTGCTGTGACGTCGAGGTCCGACAGCGGTACCTTCTTCGAATCCTGATCGGTGTAAATCCAAAGCGACTGGCCAACGATCGCATAATTGGTCGCTTCCATTTTGTGTCCATCACGAAATACAAGCACAGTCTTGGTGACCTTTTCGTCGGCGTCGGGAGTAATTGGGGCCGAGGCGGCGTCCGCCACGGTGGAGGACTTCTTCTTTGAGTTCGAGGATTTGGCGGCGGGTTTCGCCGGGACTTTCTCGATCGGCGGCCGCTCGCTCTCCATCTGCTCGATCAGGTTCGTGAGGTAGGTGACCTGGCGCTGCAGCCGGTCAAGGTCGATGCGCAGACGCTGAACTTCTGCCGCGATTTCGGAGTCTTCTCCGTTGGGTTGGGGCGCGCCGACGCCGGCCTGAGCGTTGGGGGCCGGGGTCTCGGGCGTATCTTGCCCGAACCCCAGTGTGGAAATCATTAGGAGTGCGCCGACACAAATACCGCGCTTGAAAAGCTGCACCGCGTCCATAGCGACCGTCCGAGAGCTCTGCCCATATTTGCCTGCGCGAGCCATGTTGGGACTCTATTTCTAACGAAAACAGAGGTCAAGGCGGAATGGCCCATCCGGGTGACCAAGGGTCTAAAGGCGGTTGCTGACCCCTTGGTGGGCTGTTGGGCGAATGCCGCGATGGGATCAGATTCCTTTACAAAATCGATTCGGTTGGAAAAGATGCAGACGTTGGTAGCTACGGCGCGCTGTTCGCGCCAATGAGGATTGAGGTAGCGATGACCGAAAGAATGTGGAGCGGCCGAGTCACGATGTGCGTCGTCGCGCTGATTTGCCTGTTCCTGATCGAGTTGGGTGTGGTTGCGCGACGAACGTCAATCACGTGGGACGAGGACGACCACATTTACGCGGGCTACATGTCACTGACTCGCGGCGATTTTGGGCTGAATCCCGAGCACCCGCCACTGGTCAAGCAACTGGCGGCGATCCCGTTGCTGCGTCTCGAATTGACGATGCCCCCGCTCGAGAATCGCGAGTTCAAGCACGAAGCGTTTCTCGAAGGAAAAGACTTCATCTTCCGTAATGATGCCGAGGCGATTCTTTTCCGTGCGCGCATGGCGGCGGCGTTGTTCACGCTGTTGCTGGTGGTTCTGGTGTTTTTTGCGGCGCGGGAGATGTTTGGAATTGAAGCAGCATTGATTGCGTTGAGGTTGCTGGTATTCGATCCAAATGTCTTGGCGCATGGGGCCGTCGTCGGGACCGACATGGGTCTGACCTGCTTTATGTTCGCGACGATTTATGCGTTCTTCCGGTATGTTCGAGTTCGATGAAGCGTCTGATCC
>Ga0126371_10000179_pt1 | contig 48506 bp, 32 predicted proteins | sample PanSoiMetaPlot_4_FD_110145 | JGI IMG/M metagenome (GOLD analysis project Ga0126371, IMG submission 110145) | Tropical forest soil microbial communities from Panama - MetaG Plot_4 | ecosystem: Environmental > Terrestrial > Soil > Tropical forest > Bulk soil | place: Panama | collected 2016-02-17
CAGCTCGGTCCACCTCTCGTGCACTCAACGCCGTTCTCCCCAATCCAGCCTCCCCAACGAGGCTTTAGCTTAGGGGACATTTCTATCGAGGTGAAAAGGGGACATTTCTATCGAGGTTCAACAATGTCTGCGGCCGTGCTCGATTCTCCCTTCTCGTTGACGTCGACACGGGCGCCGCACCTCTTACGGTTCATCCGGTCTCATTTTTGGTTCTTGTTTGGGACTCCTATCGGTGGGTGTCGCGAAGGTGCGGGGATCCACAATTTCGAAGGGCACATAGAAAATCAAATCAACCAAACCAGAACGGGACGGGTGCGCCACGCGCCGCGATCGCTGATGGGGCGGCTGGCCATGCGGCCTCAATAATGTCTCGCACGGCAACACCATTCCAAAAACATGCGGTTACCGCCCGCTGCAGTTCCGACTCCAGGATAATCAATACTTTGTAATGATCACAGGAACGCGAACAACATCGCGACTCTCGGAGTTGTCATTAAATCGTGAGTAATACAGGTACGGGGTGCGCCCCGGCTTTTCAAAGTTGATCGACGAATCGTCGTGATCAATGATCGACGCATACGCGAATGAGCCGGCAAGGCCTCCCGCACCCGGCTTCTGACACTGGCTTGGTGAAGGGACATAGGCCGGAGCAATGAGTTGTTGTGGCGACCAGTTGACGAGATCCGACGAAAGAGAAAAGTGAAATCCGCAATTTGTGGGGCCGCTTGCGGAGAAGTCGCTGTCCAAGCCGACTAGCATATACATATTCAGGTACGTATTAAAAGTCAGGCTTTCATACGGCACCGTCCCATTGGTTGGTGTGCAGAGCGAAGCCGACGGTCCGGTGTAAGGGTCGGTCATCAGTAATGCGAACGCAGTTCCATCCCATGCACGCCAGCTGGTGGGGTCAGAGAGTGTCTGGGTTCGCATCACGCAGTTTCCACCAAAATATGGTTGGCCCGGCGGTGGGAATTCTCCGAACCGCGCATAGTAGAAACCATCGGCGGCATGGACGATATTCGTTGGCTCCTGATAGCCGTAATAGAACGGCGAGACTCCTTGCGCTGGGGGTGTCCACTGAACCGGCGGTGGGGCCACGACATTTTGCGGACTTGGAGGAGTCGTAAACGTCAGCCCTCCATCAGTAGAAGTCGCATAGGTGATCGAGTTGTACTGGCAGGGATTGCCGTCTGTGCTATCCCCCGGGCGACAGGTTGCAGCAATTGGATCGTGATACTCATTGTGGATCAGGGCATGAATCGTAGAACCGTCACTGTAGAGAGAGAAAATCCATTGCCTGTTCATAAAGGTGCTTGCCATCGGGCTGTCGCTGGAAACCAAAATGGGACTGCACCTGCGCTTGAGCGAGTAAAAATCGGCGCCGAAATCTGCAAAGTAGAGTGGATTGCCCCCGATATCGAGGAGCACACTGCCATCACTTAGTCGGACGGCACGGGCTGGGTTGTCGGAGTAGTCGCCCTCCATGCAGGCATCGCGGGGGTATTGAAAAACCACTTCTTCTGGTCCAAGAGACACTTGAATGGTGCCTGGAGTCCCAGACCCGGCTTGCACCGCAACTGCAACCTGCTGCGTTTTGCCGCCAGCAGCGACCGAAATCGTGGCTGTCCCTGCCGCCAGAGGAAGCACAGCGCCAGTCGGCGTGACCTTGACGACTGACGGATTGGTGGAACTCCACGAGAATGACGGTGAAACCGGTTGGCCGGACCCGTCGGTAGCGGAGGCCGAGAACTGAACAATTGTCCCCACAACAAGTGATGTAGTGGGTGCGCTTACTGTTAGGTTCGCTACTGGGCCAGTGGCCGCAGGAGCAGGGTTGTTGACATTGACCTGCATCGTTGTAGCGGGACCGTTGGGAAAATTCGTCATCGCAGCAACGTTGTTAGCCGAATCGGTTACGTTCACCGAGATCGTGTGGAGGCCATTCGAAAGCTTGGTTGTATCCACGGCAAGGGAGAACCCGCAATCCTCGGGAGCACCTGCGATTCCCCTCGCTATGTCCGGGCGCGGCGTACCGTAGAACGCGTTCCCAATCGCCACGTTGTCAACTAATATGCCGATTGAAGTAAGGGGGATTGCTTCAAAAGCCCAACCGGAGACAAAAAGCTTACCGCTGACGTCAGCCCCATTTTGCGAGACGAGCGAAGAGCCCAGCGCCAGGTTCCAGAATCCTTGTAGCGAGGTGGTGACATTCAGAGCTAGCGACGCACTGTGGTTCAAGGTCCCGCTCGTGCCCTGAACATTGAGAGCAATATTGCCGTTCATCGCATTCGCAGGAACTACAAACGCCACTTGTGCTGCGCTGTTGGCATCGATCGTTAAAGGACATGATGGTGAACAAGCGAAGCCGGCCGGCAAGCCGCTGACTGACACTGCCACCGATGCGGAGAAACCGTTCAAGCCTGTAACCGAGACCATTGCGGGTGCGCTAGTCGTCCCTGCTTGGGTAATGATCGACGAAGGCGAAACCGAAATGGAGAAATCAGGGGGTGGGGGAACAACGGTAAAGAGAAGGCCATTGCTAGGCCTTCCCAAAACGGCAACCACCACGTTGCCCGTCGTAGCTCCGATGGGCACGTTGACGGTGATACTCGTCGGGCTCCAGGCGCTCGCCGTTCCGGCTGAGACTCCGTTGAACCTGACAATGCTGCTCCCCTGGCTTGTCCCGAAATTGGATCCGGTGATAGTGACTGCTGTGCCGACGGAGCCTGAAGACGGGCTCAGACTGGCGATCGTCGGTATCGAGTATGGATATACGAGCGCGACAAGGTTGTCCTCGCCATTGACGCCCGACACTTCGAGGAAGACGTTGACCTGTTGGATCTGAACTCCTGCACCCAGACCGCAGGCCGACATATCAGTGGGAAAGTTGATCGAGCCCGAAGTAGCCGTCAGCGGCAGATTCCCTGCACCAACGGAGCAACTGTGTGTTGCCGAGTTCGTTGCAGCCCCGTCGTAAATGTAGGCAGAGAGGTTTACTTGCCCGATCGAGTACGTGGTAGGCAATGACCAGTTGTAAGTGACGGTCTTCCCTACAATAGATGATAGTGGGCCACTTCCGGGAAGACCCTTAAAGCCGATTACTTCAGTGGTGAAGTTGTTGCTTGGAATTGTGTACTGAAGGCTTCCCGAAGAAGCGGTCGTGAGACTTAAGGTGAATGGAGTTCCTGCCGCGGGAAGCTGGCTGACATTGGACCCGAGGGACTGGGACAGAAGAAAGAAGTTATCGAAGATCTGCCCGTTTTGGGAGATTGTGGCCCCCTGCGTAAGCGTACCAGTAGCGCCGCCGTTCCAAATGTTTCCTCCCCCGCTGACCCTAGCAGCCGTGACAACACCGTGGGGCGTCTGGACTCCAGCAGCGATGTAGGTCCCATGAGATACACCCGGACCCAGCGAGGGCGCTCCCTGCGCAGTGCGGCTCTGGGCAGTAACGAAGACTTGGCCGACATGCTGATTGCCATACAACAGCCAATTGCTGCCTTCCTGCTTGAAAAAGAGCTCGGTGGGGTTGGTTTGGGTTGTTGTGCCTGCCGTGATGGAGGCGACGACAATCACATCGGCAATGTTGTTGGTAACGTCCAGGTTCTTGATGGAGTCGATCTGAAGGCTATTGATCGTAACGCCTGCCAATTGGCGGGCTGTCTTGGTGGCCGTGTCGGTAGCATTGCCGCCATCGTTCAAATAATCTCCGGCGTAGAACGGGAGAAGGTCGGTGGAGGTTAGCGCGCTGCCTTTAGTGTTGACCGTGTTCTGGAAAGCCCCGAGCCCGGAATTTATGCCGTTGATGGCGGCTTGAGTGGCGCTGGTCGTGGGCAGAACAGCTGACACCGATCCCGTGGTGCTGGCTCCAGTGCTACTGTCGGTGGTCATCGTGTTCACAGTGATCGTGCCTCCCGAGTACGTTGGAGTCACGGCCTCCGTGATGCTGCCGCTCGCAACGGCGACTGAAGAGATCGACCCGTTATTCGGATTCACTGTCTCCGTCGTGATGTGCAGCACTGAATCCAGGCCAGTATTGTTCGCACTGAACATGGAGGAAATCAGGTTAGTCGAACCGTTCGACGGTGCGTCCGCAGTTGCGGTAATGCCGGCGCCGCTCAGCCATAACTGCATCACTTGAATCGCGGTGGTGGCGATGATCCGAACGGCTAATGGCGACGGCGGAGCGTTGCCTGATGCGACCGGATTGCCGAAGGCATTATCGACATTCAGACCCTGGGCGCTGTACCAGGAGCGCACGATGAAATCCGTCAGAACGTGAACGTTGATGTGGGTGGTGGCACTAGCATCAGCGCTGACGCTGTACAACGTGGTCCCGGTAGGAAAGGATCCCGAAGCCGCAGTAGTCACCACCTGCATAAGGAAAGGCGGAGCTAATCCTCCGGAGTTGAGGGTAAAGGTTCCGTCCGAAGCAGTAGTAGTTGTGCTGATGTTTCCATTGGCGTCCTTGAGGGTCACACTCGCACCCGCAATCGGGGCGCCCAAGGACGCCGTACCGGTGACTGTGTTCGCCGACGAGGCCCCTACCGTGAACGGCGATGCATTGCTGGCCTGTCCACCGACGCTGACGATTATGTTGCCAGTTTTCGCTCCGCTCGGAACCGTGACGGTGATGCTTGTCGCGCTCCATGCGCTAGCCGCACCGGCGGAGATTCCGTTGAATGTAACAGTGGAATTTCCCTGGTTCGCCCCAAAGTTTAATCCTGTAATTGTGAGCGCTGAACCGGCTACTCCTGAGTTCGCACTTAGGCTTGTGATAACCGGGGCAACGGTGAATGACAGTCCGTTGCTGGCTTGTCCGCCGACGTTGACGATGACGATCCCGGTCGTCGCTCCGCTGGGAACCTGGATCGTGATGCTGGTCGCGCTCCAGGCACTAGCCGCTCCGGCCGAGATCCCGTTGAATGTTACGCTGCTGCTCCCCTGGCTCGCCCCAAAGTTCAATCCCGTGATCGTGAGCGTCGCACCGGCCGCTCCTGAGTTCGGACCAAGGGTGGTGATAATCGGCGCAGCTGTGAATAGAGCACCATTGCTTGCTACGCCCGACACGGTTACGACCACATTACCTGTCGTGGCTCCGGTGGGCACATTAACCGTGATGCTGGTCGCGCTCCATGCGCTCGCCGGTCCCGCGGAGATTCCGTTGAACGTGATGGTGCTGCTTCCCTGGCTCGCACCAAAATTCGATCCGGTGATCGTGACCGCTGCGCCTACTGCCCCCGAAGACGGGCTCAGACTGCTGATCGCCGGCGCCGGCGGCGCCCCGTTGTTGTTATTGTTATTCCCGCCACTGCTGCTGCCTCCGCCCCCGCCACAATTCAACAGTGCTGACAATGAACAGAAGAGTAGTAGGAAGGCCAAACGTCGCAGAGGCGAAACGGCTTTTCTTGGCTGTGAGATTACGGAAAACTGCAAAACTGACATCAGTGACCTTGCGCTCAGCGATGGCATCTGTGCTTCTCCACTCAAATCTCGTCCTGCGAGAAGGAACCTTGGGGAAGTTCCAGGGAAGTGCCGCAGGTACAGCTGGGTAAACGGCGATTTTGCCGACAACTTGTGTCGCAATCCGCAGGGAAAATCAATTTTCCGCAGCTTAATTACGAATGAATTTGTTCTGAACAGGCAGATCTTTTCTGTTATGAACGATTTATCAACGGCGACGGAGCGCTGAGGCTGCTTATCTTTGGAGCTTGAAAACTTGTGTTAAGTCAGCGACAATCGCATTCCCTCCCACAGAACCGGCCGGTCAGAAGTCCGCCTTGGACATGAACGACCGAATCTACCGATTCGACAAGTTTGAATTGCTCTCGGACGAGGGAGAGTTGCGCTCAAGTGATTCCTGCGTCCAGTTGCAGGACAAACCTCTGCGGTTGCTCACCGCCCTGGTGGAGAACTCGCAACACATGGTCACTCGCGACCAGCTGCGCGAACGGATGTGGGACAGCGAGACGTTCGTAGATTATGACCAGGGCATCAACGTCGCCATGAAGAAGGTGAGGGAAGCCCTCGGCGACTCAGCAGAAAATCCCAAGTTCATCCAAACCGTCGCAAAGAAGGGGTACCGGTTTCTCGTACCGGTGGAGGTAATCTACGCAGCTCGGATCGCTTCGGCAGTTTCAAAACCCCGACCTGCTGCTAGTGGTCCCGCAATCCCAAACGCCGTCGCCGACTCCCGTAACTCTGTGCGCCAGCGTTGGCTCTTCGCAATCTCTGCCGCTGCAGCTTTTTCTGTTCTCGCGTTCTGGCTTGTCAAGGTCCAGGCGCAAAATCACCACGCTGCTCAAATCCACTCCCTCGCGGTCCTGCCTCTGCGAGACTTGTCTCCCGAATCGGGACAGGAATATTTTGCTGACGGCATCACAGAGGAGGTGATCACAAACCTCGCGCAGTCGCTTCCTCTTCGGGTCATCTCGCGGACGTCGGTGATGCGATACAAGCAGACCAACGAACCGATTACTCAAATTGCCCGCGAACTCGGGGTGGAAGCAATCGTAGAGGGTGCGGTGGCACGGTCCGGTGATCGAGTGACGGTCACAGTCCAGTTGATTGACGCGACCGAAGACCGTCATCTGTGGGCCCAGAGATATGACCGTAATTTAGGAGACCTCCTGGGAATGGAAGCGGAATTGTCGCAGGAGATTGCGAGGCAGGTTGGCGGCAAGCTAAGTTCGCAGCGCAATTTCAAAACAGGACAATCTCGACCTGTTAATCCTCAGGTCTATGACCTCTGCCTAATGGGACGCTTCCATTGGAACAAGCGAACTGCGACCGACCTGGCCAAGTCCGTGGAATACTTTCAACAGGCCATCGCTCGCGATCCAACCTACGCTCCCGCCTATGCCGGCTTAGCGAATGCCTATGCGCTGTTGCCTTCTTACGACAGCGTTGGTGTGCGCGACAGTTATGCCAAAGCTGAGGCGGCAGCCCACCATGCCCTTGAGTTGGATGACACGATGGCCGAGGCTCATGCCACCTTGGGACTGCTTGGGCTCAATAGCAGGCCGGATTGGAAGAAAGTGGAGCCTGAGTTTCGGCGCGCGCTCGATCTGAATCCCAACTATGCCACGGCTCACCACTGGTATGCGTTCTACCAGCTTTTTTCCGGCCGGCTCGCCGAAGCCCTGGCCGAAATTGAGATGGCACGCCGACTCGATCCCCTGGCTGTCATCATTAATGCCGACCAGGGAGAATTTCTCTATGCCGTCCGCCGTTACGAGGAAGCGGAAGTCCGGCTGCGCCAAGCCATCGAGCTGGCGCCAGACTTTGGCCAGCCTCACGAGACGCTGGCGCTGATTGCTTTGGAAACCGGGCACACCAGCGAGGCGCTGCAGGAAGCCCGCGCTGGTCTGGCTCTGGCTACAACCAATCCCCGCACCATCGGCGAGGCGGGATACATATTGGCTGCCACCGGGCAAACGGGCGAAGCCAGAAAGTTGCTGGCGACGGTGAAGGACATGGTCCGCCAAGGTTCGGCCGATCCTGTTTTCGCGGCATTAATCCACATGGGGCTCGGGCAACGGAGTGATGCCATGGATGCAATCGAAGTGACGGTGAATGCGAAGATGGGTGCAGGCCTTGAGTCTCTGATGCAGTGGCATGCCTTTGATGAACTCGATGCCGATCCGCGCTATCAGAATCTGCTGGCCCGGATGAACGAAACGAGAAATTAACGACCCTTCGTCAAAGAATCGGCTCGATAGCGGTTCAAATAAAGCGATGCGGCGAAAACCGCCCGACAGCGAAGCGATTCAGTGAGGCGACGCATCTTGAACGGCGCAACTGCCTTCTGATTCTTCAATTAAACGTTTCTCTGGTAACCATCGTTGCTCCCTGGGAGCTTCCCATCGCAATTACCGCCTCGTAGGGGATGTATCGTTTGAATCTTAGTCTTGTGCGCTGCCAAATCCCGTCAGAGTCGCAGTGGATCGTGCGCGGCCATCCGTAGAACGCAATCATACTCACTCCAAGCGGTATCACAGTGGCAGACTACTGACAAATACGGGCCGGCCGTTACGCCGCAACAGGCAACGGCGCATTACAAAGTGAACGCTCTCGGATTCGCAGCTAACGCAATGTCACCTGAGCGAAAGTTCAGCGTGGGCGTCAAGTACTTTCATGAATTCGAGTGTAGATCTACCTCCCAGGGATACACAGTTCAGATTTCGGGCGCGATTACGTTCTAATATTGGGCACCGCAGTACTGTCACTTGTCGCAGTGCAAACTCCTGCAGCCATGTTCATACCATTCACTTGAACGCCGTGTTCAAGTGTGCAAATTCGGAAGGTGCAGTGGCCGCCCAGCCCCAGGCGAGTACAGCCTTGGCGATCGTCAACCATCTTCAGCCGATACTTTTCCAAGGTCTGGCAAAATCCGAAGTCGAGCTTGTTGTGACCGCCGCGGTACAGCGCAAGTTTGAGCCAAGTGCGATTTTATCCAGGGAAGGAGAACCTGCAGATCAGTTTTTCATGTTGATCACTGGTCGTGCTAGATATTTCACCTTGACGGAGAATGGTCGCAGAGTCCTTCTGCGTTGGATTATGCCAAGCGAAGTCATCGGCACGATGGCTCTCATGCATGACCCTGATATGTATCTGGTCAGCGCGGAGTCGGTCACGGACACCGAACTCTTGGTATGGAATCGCGCCGAGATCCGGAAACTTGCCGTGCGGTACCCGCGTCTCCTGGAGAACGCCCTAAAGGCAACTAAGGACTATTTCAGGTGGTATCTTACTGCCCATCTAGCCCTGATTTCTCATTCTGCTCCACAACGCCTCGCACGGGTACTGTCCCAGTTGGCAAAAGACATTGGGCATCCCGTACAAGAAGGCATAGAACTTGACGTTACCAATGACGAATTAGCCGACGCAGCCCACATCACTCGATTTAGTACAAGCCGTTTAATCAACAATTGGCGACGCAAGGGCGTCCTAAAGAAGAGCCGTGGCAAGCTTGTCCTTGCCTCTACAGAACATCTTCTCGGATAGTGTGATTGTCGGAGATTTCTGAAATCGTTGCGACTAGTTTCGATCGCGCAGTGTTCGACAAGCTTCCGCTGGAGAAGGCGTAAAGGTCTTCGGCGGCGTCTCATAATAGACCTATGCATTCCGGTTACTGGATCATTCCACCGCTCGACGGTTCATCGCGGCGTCGAGCGCTAATAGCCTTAGCAACAAGATTTCGGACGGCGAGCAACTCGTCATCGGCGAACGATTCAACATTAAATTCAAACAAAAATGAATCGATTGTCACCGGATCAGGTGGTCGCACATCGTCAGTCGCTGCTCCGCGCGCAAGTCTCGCTCTTTGAGCCGATTCAATCGTGCTCGCGAGAGATCAGGTCTCGGCAGTTTCCCGGATTCATGCAGGTAAGTGAGGATGCTTCCAGTCTTAAATGCACTATCCTGGCTCTTCTACGAAAATCGTCCTGTGATTCGTTTTTCGAATTTCGTGCGCACTTCTTTGCGCTCGTGGACTACAAGAATACGGCATTCGGAGCTACTGATCGGCCAACCTACTTCTTGAACGAGGCGCAGTATCCCTGTAGCGCAGCCTGGCTTCCCATCAATCCCATCGTTGTCCGAATCTGGTCATTTGTATCCGTCCACGAACACCATTGTGCCTTCGATGCCTTGCTAATTCTCGCGTAATCAATGCATTGCCGTGGAAGCGCAACTGGACCCAAACCTGCACCAGAAGCATAGACTCGTGTTGGAGCGACCAATGGAAGCCTTGTGGAACGACTTGAAGTCCGGCCTGCGAATGTTGGGCAAAAACCCAGGATTCGCGGCGGTAGCGATTCTTACCGTTGGCATCGGCATTGGAACCACCACGAGCGTCTATACGTGGATACAGGCAGTGCTGGTCAACACGCTTCCCGGAGCTGGCGATCCGAATCGTGTGGTCGCGCTCGAGAGCCTGACTCCTTCCGGCGAGTGGGTACCCACCTCCTACCTGGACTTTCGCGACATTCGCGACAACGTAAAGTCCACGGAATCTATGAGCGTTACCGCTCCCATGGCCCTTGCCGTCGGCGACGACAAGAACGTAGAGCGCAACTGGGGTGAGGCCGTTTCGGGAAACTACTTCGACCTCTTGCGAGTGAAGCCGCTTATCGGCCGCTTCTTTTCGCGTGAGGAGCGCGGTGACGAGCAAAACGCTCATCCCATCGTGGTGATCAGCTATCAGCTTTGGAAAAGCCAGTATCGCTCTGACCCTGCTGTCCTTGGCAGCACGCTGCGAATCAACCGCAACCAGTACCAGATCATCGGCGTGGCTCCCAGAGATTTCGTGGGCTCGATGCCGGGACTGGCCTTCGACATGTGGGTTCCGGCGAGCATGCTGCGACAACTCACCCCGGGCGGAGAGTGGATGCTGCGCGACCGAAAAGATCGAATGTTTCGCGTACTTGCGCGCCTCTCTCCTGGCGTTTCTTTGGCCCAAGCACGCGACGAGGTCCAGAACTTCGCCCGCTATATGGATCATGTCAACGCCGACACGAGCGACGGGATGAGCGCCACGCTGTTGCCGCTGTGGAAGTCCCATTATGGGATTTCAGAATCCTTGATCGCTCCGCTTGGCATTCTTATCGCCGCCTGCGGAGTCGTGCTGCTGATCGCATGCGCCAATGTGGCAAACCTGCTGCTGGTGCGCGCGGCCAGCCGGCAAAAGGAACTCAGCATTCGTCTGGCCCTGGGAGCACGGCGCTCGCGCCTCGCGCGCCAGCTTCTCACCGAAAGTCTGCTGGTTGCGAGCGGCGGGGCCATCGCCGGTTTGTTGCTGGCGGGCTGGCTCGGCGACGGGCTGCGCTGGCTGGTGCCTTCGGCGTCGGCGCCCAATCTGGTGCGGCCGCCAATGAATGCCGGCGTGCTGCTATTTGCTGTGGCGCTCACGCTTTTGGTTTCTGTGATTGCCGGCCTCGCTCCGGCGATTCAGTCGGCATGGAGCGAATCGAACGACATGCTGAAAGAAGCTGGACGAACGGCCATGGCCAGCGTTCGCTCTCAACGCGTTCGTGGCTTCTTTGTCACGGCTGAAGTGGCGCTCGCGGTGGTCGCGCTGATTGGCGCCGGGCTCTTCGTTCGCAGCTTCCAGCTCGCGCGAGCGATCCAGCCTGGCTTCGATCCGAGCCACGTAGCAATTTCCGAAATGAGCTTATCGGCTGCGGGTTACGACGCCGCGCAAGCCGACGCCTTCTGCCGCCGTCTGCGCGAGGCATTGGAGAAGCAGCCGGGAGCGCAAGCCGTCAGTTACGGAGACTACATCCCCCTCAGCGTCTCCGCAGGTTCCTGGGAAGACCTGAAGATTAAGGGATACGTTCCTGCTTCGGGCGAGAACATGAAGATCTATCGCAATCTGATCGCTCCGGGCTACTTCGATGCGATGAAAATTCCGTTAATCGAGGGCCGCGACTTCAATTGGCAAGATGGACCTACGGGGAAGCTCGCGCCGGACGTCGGTGGAGCGTTGATGGATACGGGCAACGTGATGATCGTCTCGCAGGAGTTTGTCCGTCGGTTCCTTCCTAATCGCAATCCTCTGGGACAGCAGGTTCAGGGTTGGGGCAGGTGGTTCACAATCGTGGGCATCGTCGAAGATAGCAAAATCTATCGGCTCACGGAAAACCCTCCTCCGTATTTCTACGTCCCAATCCAACAGGTTTACCGTCCCGAAATGGGCCTGAAGTTCTTTGTGCGATCGCAGGCTCCGCTGAATGACGCCGTTGCAGCCCTTCGGCGGGAAGCTCGTGCAATCGATCCGGCCGTGCCGGTCTTCAATGCCATGCCGCTGGAAGAGTACATTGCCGGGTCGCTGTTCACGCAGAGAATTGCCGCTAGTCTCCTGGGCACGCTCAGCTCCATCGCGCTGCTTCTCGCTGCGGTCGGCCTCTACAGCGTCATGGCATACTCAGTCGCCCGTCGCACAAACGAGATTGGCATCCGCATGGCGTTGGGAGCGAAGCATCCCGATGTACTGCGACTGATCGTCGGCGAAAGCCTGGGTCTGGCCGTTCCCGGCCTGGTGATTGGCTCAGTGCTCGCGTTGGCGCTGGCGCGACTGGCATCGACATCGCTCGTGCGTGTGAGCCCAAGCGGCCCTTCCATCTACGGCGCAGCCGCGCTGTTTACGATAATCGTCACCTTGTGTGCGGCGGCTGCTCCCGCCATGCGCGCCGCCCAGGTCGATCCCATGACAGCGCTAAGACGCGAGTAAGCGAGAATCGCGGAAGCGGGTTTCCCAATAAGGGATTCTCTCTTTTGATTCCCCGAGTCCTCGACCAAGAAAGGAAACTCCCCACATTGTCATCCCTATACCCTTTGCGAAGGATGAGCGCGCCCTAGGAGTCCCGGTCACATGGCATAACCCGCTTGGCAAGAAGCAAGCAAAGATATACGTCCGCCAGGATGCGAACTTCCTGGATGAAACGCTCTGGCTGCAACAGCACAAGTGGCTGAAGGAGAATCTGGAGCTGTTCAAGAAAGTGTTTGGTCCGATCGTGCAAACGCTCGAGCCTGCAGAAAGCGAAAGAGTGGCGGCAGTCGCCGCGACCAGCCAGATGTAGCGACGATTGGAGACTGGATCGACCAGAATCTGCATGAAGCCAGGCGCACTGAAATCGACCGTCGAAGAGGCAGCCTTTTCCGGGCTGGAAGAGCTCGGCTACACGATTCGCCAACGGTCCCACAATCGCGCCGGCGAGATGTTCGCGGAGCGCAGCAGCTACAGCGACGTAGTTCTGATTGCCGCGGATCTTAAGCGATGACGTGGGACCCATTGAAGTAATCGCCTGATTTGCCGACAGAGCAACCTGCCCCATCCTTGTTTCACTCTGGAACACGTCGGATTGTTCCAGCTTCATAGACTTCGTTCTAGACCGGTCATTGCTGCATTGTTCCATCTGTTCCAGATGACCCCACTCAGCGATAGCCGGTTCGTGACGAGATTTCATCGTGCGGTTCCATGCTGCCGGTTCAGCATTGAGTGCCTCAACTTGAATAGGCGGATTTGCTCAGACGTTTCCGATCAGGATTGTCTCAATCATCTCAGCCAAAGGGTTCACCCCACACCACTGTGCCCCAAATTGTGCCCTGTCTGTGCCGCTACTGCGCCCCATTACGTGTTACGGCGTGTTTTGCGGTTTCGGGGCCAGGGTTCTAAGTATCGGAAATATCAGGAGATGAGAGGAGGTAATTGGTAGCGCTACCGGGAATCGAACCCGGGTTTGAAGATTGAGAATCTTCCGTCCTAACCCCTAGACGATAGCGCCACGCATGCGTGTGAGGCTTTGAAAATTATAGCAAACGAAGCTGCTGAGCTTCCTATGCTGCTTCGCTGGTAAGCCTACACACAAATTATGGATCGGCCGTTCTTCTGGCAGCCATTTTGGAATTCCCAGAATTGGGCTGCATGAAATAGGTCGCTTCGCTCCCACCGACCCAGCGGTTCCCGCCGCCGGTACTACGGTTGTAGAGAAACGGATTGCCAAAATATTTTTCGTCCGTTTGCAAGTTGTGGATGTGCCTGCTCGCAAAAATCTGGCGAGCAGCGGACAAGGCTTGCCTGGAGCGCGCGTCGCATCCCATCATGCGAGTTGGCTATGCAGCACTGCGTCTATCCCATTTTGGTATTCTCCGAACGGGACGGCCTACGGGTCCTGGCACCCCAGCGGTGTCGTGGCGCATTGTGCTTACTCCCTTACCGGCGTTCAAGATCTCCAAGAAATCCCCGACGACTCCGCGGATTATCCCTGCGCTTTGAGGTGACAGTGAATTAACAGGGAATTCTGAAATCACGGTCCCCGTGGAGTGAAGGGAACTAGCTACTCGTCGTCATCGTCATCCTCGATCAGCAGGCCGCCGATGGCTTCGGCGGTTTCGAGGACGCGCTGGTAGCGCTCGTGCCATTCGGTGGAGACTTCATAGAGAAAGAGAGTGCCCTGAAAGGCGAAGCCTAGCTGGAGGAATCCGGTCTTGCCGATGTAGGTGCGGAGCCAGCGAGCGTCGTCGAGGTCGTCGCTGTAAACTTCGTCTTTCAGGCGATCGATGACGAAGTCGAGATCTTCCTTGTTGAGGACGAAATCCTCCATAGTGAGGAACGGGGCACCCGCGGCCTTCGCCAGCTCGACGAAGTCCTTCCAGGCTTCGGGATTGCCATTGTCCTTCCAAAGCACGCTCGGCATCTCGTCGCCGACATAGCCGGGAAAGCGGCGCATGCCGTGTCCTTCAATGAAGGCCGTCATGTCGTCTTTCACGTGATGTAGATCGTCGCTGCCCATTTGTAGAGCTGCCACCCGGTACCGAACTGCAGCAGAAATTCGACAATACACCAAATTCTGGACGATGCCCACTTCTGCTACGCTGCTAGGAATGCCAGGATTCAGGCACCACATCTTTGTTTGCACCAATCAGCGCGAGCCCGGAAGCCCGCGGGGCTGCTGCAATCCTGACGGCAGCGCAGAGCTGCACAAGGCTTTCAAAGAAGCCCTGGCGGCGCGAGGTCTGAAGGCCACGGTGCGCGCGAACAAGGCAGGATGCCTCGACCAATGCGAGCATGGACCAAATGTTGTGGTTTATCCGGAGGCTGTCTGGTATGGCGGCGTAAAGCCGGAAGATGTGAACGAGATCATCGAATCACACATCATCGGCGGAATGCCCGTGCAGCGGCTGCGGATGAAAGACGAATGCCTCAATACGGCGAGCTGCGAGCATCGGAAGAATCGGGTCAGCGGGTGATTGTCATCCTGAGCCGCTTTTGGCGAAGGATCTCCCGGAATGTTCAGGCTAGTTGCTGCTTCGCGGCTCTTACCGAGAGGCTCGCGAAAAAGCTTGGAGAGAGCATTTAATGCTGACGCATCGCGGGAGATCCTTCGCCAAAGGCCGGCTCAGGATGACAGTTGTGGGAGGTCATTCGGTTTTAACTTCCCCCGATGACCCGATTCATTATCACCCGATGGCCCGATCATCCGATTCTTGCTACACTCGAATGTTTATCCCACTGTCACAGACGGAACATGCTGGTCTCCAAAGAGTATCTGGGTTATTTAGCCCGGCAAGTCACAAAAAAACTGATTGAAGGCGAGTTCATCGAGACTAAGAACCTGAACTCCACTATCGAGCGCGTGAGTGCCGCCGTGCTCGAGGAGATGCAGCTCGAAGACCGCATCAATGACGAAGTTCGCATGATCCTCGAGGCCTATCAGGACGAAATGCGCACTACCGGCGCGAGCTATCAGGAGATGTTCAAGAAGGTGAAGCAACAGCTCGTGCAGAAATACAAGGCGGTGCTGTGAGGATCTCACGCGACAAAGTCAATAAGCTTGCTCACACTGTGGCCGACACGCTGGCCACGCTCGATGAGGTGGAGTTCATCGAGGATCGCAATACCATCCGCACAGAAGCGCGCAGGATTCTCGAAGAGCTGCTCAAAGCGGAAGAGCGCATCGACGCCTCTGCCCGCCAGAAGATCGAGAGCCAGAAGCGCATCATCACCGAAGGCACGCAGGAGTGGGACATCCTGTATCGCAAGTACTACAACGAGGAAGTGAAGAAGCTGGGGATCTAGCTTCTATCGTTGTCATTTCGAAGCCAGAGGCGAGAAGTCTCTCCTGTGCCCACTCTGCTCCTTAGGAGATCTTGGTTCGCGTCATCATTCTTGAAATCGGCTGGAATTCCTCTCTCCGCATCTCCGCAAAGAACGCGGAGACGCTGCGCTCGGAATGACAAGAAACAAAATCTAGTACCCGACTCTCCGCCGCTCCGCCAGAGTCAGCCTTCCCCAAAGTGAACTGCGGCTGCGCTCGATCCAGCGATTGTTTGGCTCAAGCGAATGAGCGCGAGCAAACCACTGATAAGCGGTAATGTTGCTCTGCGTGACGCATGTGCCGCTCCAGTACAGCGCACCCATCTTCACGTCGGCCGAGGGATTACCGGCGCTCGAAGCTTGGCGCAGCAGATTTACTGCTGCCGAACAGTTCTTGCGGGCACCTCTCCCGTGAAGATATTTGTCTGCCTGAACAACGAGAGGATCCTTCTCGCCAAGCGACTTCGGCCGAGGAGCCTTCTCATCTTCGACTGGAGCCGGACGGGCACGCATCGACTTGGTTGCTTTGGCCACAGGGCCATCGGATTCGGGCTTAGCTGATTCGTCGCTATCCTTGGTGCCGGCTGCGGATGCACCGGCCTTGGGCGATTTGCTAGCCAAACTTTCGTCCTGAGAATCTTCGCTTTTCTTACTTCCTGCCGCGGAAGCGTCAGTCTTCTTATCTTTATCCGCTGCATTCGTGCTCTTGGCATCAGCCGAGTTCTTCGATGCGTTCGATTCATCCGGGCCGGCTGATGCTTTCGCGGCAGTTTCATCCGCCGAGGTCTTCGAGCCATCCTCGCTTTTTGCTGAATCGGATGAAGAAGAATCTGAAGCCGGAGTGGGACTCTGAGCCTTCGGGGCGGTGTTGTTGCTCATATCTGGACCACTCGGATCAACCGTCGGTCCATTGCGGGCAAGTATGGAGGCGATGTCAGGAAAGCCTTGGTGATGACTGGCACGCCATTGAACGTACCCGAGCCCTGCTCCAGCAAGAAGCAAAAGAAACAGCGCCAAAGCTCGCCAGGACACTCCTCGCGGAACCTCATCGAGAAGATATTCGGGAGGCGCAACGTCGGTGTCGTAAACAAAGCCGTCACGCGGATCGTCATAGACGAAGCCGTTGTTGCTTCCTTCATAGCCGAGGCCCAGAAACGATGGCCCACCAATGCCGGTAACGCGGTTTGCTGGCTTGCGATTACGCGCCTCCTCGGCGGCTTCTTCCTGGGCAGTATCTGGAGAAAGGTTTGCCATGGTCGCTGATGAAGTTGTCCCCCTGCCGCCATTGGATGACTGAGCAGTGTCGCGCCCAAACTCGCGCCGACGCTCTCTCTCGCGAAACTGGATTGGTTCCCCCGCGGATGCCGAACGATCGTCACGGCGGTAAGAAGAAGTTTCGATGTTGAGTGGATCGTTATCGTCGATCAACAATGAGCTTGCAGATTGCACAAGTTTCGAGCCGCACATACCACAGAATCTATGATTCTGCGGACTGGAGTAGCCACATCGATCACATCGCATAAATTTAAGGACACCTCGGCTTTCGATACTCTCCTAGCTTAGATTCTAAGCTGCTGCCTATGGGCTTCCTACAGCTTGCAAGAATTTGGCCTTAGTCCTGAGCAGAACCCCTTTCACCAGGGAGGACATGGAGGAACGCCAGAGGGTGGAACCACAAAGGACACGAAGGAGGTCGGGGACGAGAGAACTCCAGCTTCGTGTCCTTCGTGGTTAGCTTTTGGCCGTTTTCCATGACTCTACTCTCAGTGGGTGAATCCACTCTACTCCCGGTGCGACAATGATTAGATGCACACTCCTTTGTTCGAATTCGTGCAGCGTGCCGCGGTTGACGCGGGTTTTGAGCGTATTGGTGTGGCTCCGGCCTCTCATCCGGAGATGCGCGAGCTGGAGTACTTTTCCGATTGGGCCGAGGCGGGTTATGCCGGAGAGATGGAGTACCTGAAGCGCAGAAGTGAGTCTGGCGAGTACAAGCGGAGTTCACTGGAAGAGGCTCTGCCCTGGGCTAAGTCAGTTGTCGTAGCAGCGATGAACTACAATCCACCGGCACCGAAGTCGACTGAACCTGGCGCTGCGACTCAGGGATGGATCTCACGTTACGCTCTCAGTCCCGGCGATTACCACGACTCGGTCCTGCACAAGTTGCGAGGTGTTGAGTCTGCATTGCTTGAACATCTGCGGGACGCTGACATTAGCGCAACCACGCGTTCCTATGTCGATACAGGTCCTGTTCTGGAACGCGTCTACGCAAAATATGCAGGAATCGGCTGGTTCGGAAAAAACACCTGCATCATTAATCAGCGGATCGGTTCGTGGATTTTTCTCGGCTTGATCGTCACTTCACTGGAGTACTCGGAATTTGTTGTCGATGAGAAGCTCGCGATCGCTCCAGACCGATGTGGAAGTTGCACGCGTTGTATCGATGCCTGTCCGACCGAGGCAATCGTTGCTCCGCACAAGCTCGACGCCTCGCGCTGCATCGCTTACTTCACCATCGAGAAGCGCGGCCCGATCCCGGAGGAGATACGCGAGAAAATTGGACGCCACGTGTTTGGCTGCGACATCTGCCAGGATGTTTGCCCGTGGAATCGCAAAGCTCCCGTAACTGCGAATCCGGATTTTCAGCCTGATCAATCGTTAGTGAATCCGGATCTCGCGAAGCTTGCGCGCATATCGCAGCAAGAATTTCGTCAGCGATTTCGCGGCTCTCCGATCTCGCGAGCAAAGCATGCCGGATTTCTGCGCAATGTCGCCGTTGCTATGGGAAACAGCGGACGCAAAGAGTATGTTGCGGATTTGGAAAGGCTCGCAACTAACGAGGATCCGGTTATCGCCGAACACGCCAGATGGGCAATCGGGCGCTTAAACCAAAAAAATCACCGCAACTTTTTTTCATCGGACGAAATGGCCGCATCGGTTGCCGAATCCGAGTAGAAATTACTTTTCCGCGCTCAGCCGGCTTCGCTTCAAGTCACTGTTGTTCAGCAACTTACATTTGGCATGCACGATGCTTTCGAAACAGGCGGGAAGGCAAGAATTTCTCCCTCGGTCAGGAGGCTCGTTATGAAATCTACTTTGATTCGCACTGCGCTTGTGACTTCGTTGATCACCGCGCTTGGAGTCTCGGCGCTTGCGTTCTATGCATTTCCACACTTTGTTCCAAATCAATCATTGAATGCGCAGACTCCGAACGATCCGCAGAGCGGCGTGACGATGATGTCGGCGACTTATCATCCGCCGGTTCAGTCTTACGACTCGCCTCGTCCACGCGCGGTGTATCGTAATCGCTCGACTGCGTACTCAGGCTACACCGATCGCGGGCAGACGTATTCTGATCCGCAGTACAGTTCCTCAGGACGTGATGCCTATGGCGAGCCGATTCGAAGACAACGTACGACTGAAAAATCCGCGTTGATCGTTGCAGGTTCGGCTGGAACCGGCGCTGCCATTGGAGCACTGGCTGGTGGAGGTAGGGGTGCAGCGATCGGCGCACTGGCCGGCGGCGCGGCAGGATTCATCTACGACCGCATGACGGCTAATCCGAATCACTGAAGAATAGCTGCTCTAAACCGCGACGAGCCCGCGGACTTTAATGCGGGCTCGCTGTATTTATGCCGATTACAAAACTGAAAGTGCACGCTAAGAACGTGAAGTCCCTTCCAGCGCTTCCGTCTAACGTGAGTTGCGCAGACTGAAAAGCTGGAAGGGAGAACTGGGGGTGGGGTGGATTAAGCGTTGCCGCGTACGACGTTCGACGCTTGGAGCCCCTTGGGACCTTTGAGCAGTTCGAACTCCACAACTTCGCCTTCATTGAGCGTGCGGTATCCGTTCTCCTGGATTACGGAGAAATGGACAAACACGTCCTCGCCAGTGGAGCGCTGGATGAATCCGTATCCCTTGGCTCCGTTAAACCACTTCACTGTACCCTTCTCTTTATTCACGAAAACTCCTTTCGCCTCGAATCAAAAAAATCTCCCCCGAATGGTCCCCAGGCTGGTTATCCCAGACTCCATTGAAGTGAGTGGTCGCAGTCGAGGACCTGGTTCGTCAATCGCACCAAAAAAGAAAATGCCGGTTTCGCTGCGACTGGCGGCTATTAGCAACCGTCACAAGCAAAATCGGCGTGCGTTTTCTTTCTACGACTGCTACGACGAACAAGAACCTCAACCTCGAAAACTGTCGTGCAGGATCTCCATCCGTTTAGAAGAAGTCGTTACCCGACAATGCTGCTGAATGCGAGCGAGGGCATGATATTCAGAGACTCACGATTTTGTAAAGAAGAACTTGAGCAATGGACGATTCACAAACGCAGTCAGTAAAGAAAAAAGGGTAATGAGACGCGGTTACCGAAAAACAGTTCACTTCTTCATTATTCTCGCTTGAATAATAACGAAGGAGAAAACATCAGCATTTCTCAAACAAAAACAAGTTCCGCACAGATTAGTTCTCCGTAATGAAACGCGAGCTTTCCGGTCGAACACCTGAGCTAGAAGAATGATCTGCTCTGCTACGATTTCCACAGCAATGCTCTCACCAGACACTGAAGTTTCGACAACAAAAAGCTCGGAATCTCCGACTTCGGCGAGGCGAGGGGCACTCGATGTCGTGCTTCGAGGCGGCACAAGGAAAGATTATTTGCCGCCACTTGTGAGATATCTCATGCAAACAGAGGTACATACGTTTGCATTTAGCGTCGCGGCAAATGCTATCTTGTCGTTTTTTCCTTTCATCGTGCTGCTGCTGACACTCACACATCAGGTCTTTCGTTCACAGGCTATGTACGACGTAGTGCTGCAATTGCTCCGGAGCTACCTGCCCGCAGGACAGGATTTTGTCGTCCGAAGCGTTGTCGCGCTCACACCGCATCGCGGAATGAAAATCTTTTCCTTAGCGATGTTATTGATCTCGTCAACGGGAGTATTTGTGCCATTAGAAGTCGCGTTAAACCGCGTTTGGGGGTTCACTAGCAACAGAAAGTATCTCGGAAATCAGGCAATAGCACTCGTTATCGCGCTGGCCTGCGGCACACTGGCGCTGATTTCCGTGGCAATAACCGCCAAAAACCAGTCATGGTTGCTCTCGCTGTTCGGCTCTCGGGACAGTCTTATCTTTCGTATCGCCGCATTTTTGGTGATGAAGATGTTCGCAGTTGTAGCCAGCATTGCCATGTTTTTTGTTGTCTACTGGCTGCTGCCGAATGGAAGAGTGCGCGCAGTATCCGTGCTTCCCGGCGCGATACTCACCGGTCTGATCTGGGATTTGAGCAAGTATGTATACATTTTTGCGCTGCGTTGGCTCGATTTTCAGGAAGTGTATGGCCCGTTTGCGCTGTCTGTAACGCTGATGTTTTGGGCGTTTTTGTCCGGAATGTTGCTCCTTGCAGGGGCGCAATTCAGCGCCCTGCGCTCCAATCGGATGTCCCTTAGCCACATATAATCGGGCTCAGGTTCTCATGAATGAGTTCTGGCGCAATCTAAGGGCGCGTCTTCGTGCCACTGGTTACTACCCTCGCAGCGGATTGGCGCGCTTCACAATCTGGGTTGCTGGTCTATATATCGCCTCGGAACTGCTGGCTCTGGTCATACCTGCGACCTCAAAGTGGGCTGGAATTTTTGCCGGATGGGCTGCCTTTTTCGAATTTGTCCTGATCTTCTGCGCGTTTCTTCTCCTCTTGCGATGGGTGCGACGCAAACTTCTGTGGCGCCTCCGCAACCGGCTGATCGTGACTTACGTTTTCATTGGTGTGATCCCGGTAGTTTTGATCCTAACCATGTTCGCGATCTCCGGGTGGTTGCTGGGAAATCAGCTCACGACTCTGCTGGTACACCGCGACCTGCTCAACGAAGTGCAGAATCTGGATATTCTCACTTCCACCATCTCGCAAGAAATTGCTGACCAGCTCGAGAAGAAACCCGTCCGTCCGCTGCAGCTTTTGACGCTTGCGCCGGGAGGTCCGACTGCACATTTTCCGCAATGGACCATCGCTGCCTGGCTGAACGGCAAGAGAATTGAGATCGCGAATGCGAGTTCTCCGCGCGCGGAGCTAGCCGAGCCGGCGAAGACTCTGCGTGGAGTGGTTTCCTATAACGCCGGATTGCTGATTCGCAGCCTACGGGAACATAAGACACCCGTCGGGACCTTGCAGGTAGTAATGGTGGCGCCCGTTAACGAAGAACTGCTTCTCAGGGCTGTTCCTGATCTGGGACAAGTTACTCTGTACGCTCTGGAGCCTGTGGAGAGCAAGACGGGAGGCCAAGTCTCGGTTACGTTCAGCGACAAGACAGCCAATGGAAACAAGGACTTCAAGCCCGTCCCAGCAGTAAGCGCGGGTGCCGTCCCTCCTCCCGAGAACGGATTCGATCCACAACTTCACTTTGGCTCGGTTATTCCAGCGAGCGAGTGGGCGACCGGCAGCAATACTCCGGCGTTGGTTCAGGTAAACACTCGTCCATCGATCCTCAATCACCGCGTCTTCACTGATCTCGGCACTGTAGGATCCGCAGTCCTGATTGCACTCACTGCGATAGCAATCGCATTCGGGATCATCGAGCTGATCGCGCTTGTTATTGGCGTCAGGCTGACGAGGACCATTACGGGATCGATCGCGCACCTGTACCAGGCAACGCAGCACGTCAATCGAGGCGACCTGACGCATCGCATCAAGGTCGAGTCCAACGATCAACTGGCTTCCTTGGAGACATCATTCAACTCGATGACTGAGTCTCTCGAACGCTTGCTGCAAGAGCAGAAGGAGAAGCAGCGTCTTGAGAACGAACTAGCGATTGCGCAAGAAGTGCAGGCACAACTGTTCCCACGAGATCCGAAGAGGCTGGAGTCGCTGGAACTTCACGGTGTCTGCAAGCCGGCGCGCACGGTGAGCGGCGACTACTACGATTTCGTCTCGCTCGGCGAAGAGCGTCTGGGAATTGCTGTAGGCGACATCAGTGGAAAGGGGATTTCGGCCGCCTTGTTGATGGCGACAATACATTCCGCTGTACGCGTTTTCGAACTCGGCGCCGAGCCGGAGCGTGGACAACTCGTGGCTGCAGGAGCGGCCGCGATCGCCTCCGCTGCTAACCTGCGAGCGCCGCAATGGTCGGTAGCAGCGGAGCAAATGCAGTCTCCCGCCGATGTTCTTACCTTATTGAATCGGCATCTCTACAACAGCACCACTCCGGAAAAATACGCTACGCTCTTTTTGGGAATTTTTGACGGCACAACGCGAAAGCTCACCTATTCGAACGGTGGTCATCTCCCTCCGTTTGTAATCCACGATTCCGGCTCTGCAAGGAAACTCGAAACAGGTGGATTGGTGGTCGGTCTGTTCCCTGAAATCGTCCTCGAGGAGGAAGCAGTAAAACTCGCTAAGGGCGACATCTTTGTTGCATTCAGTGATGGCGTCACTGAACCCGAGAATGACTTTGGCGAATTTGGCGAAGAACGCCTGCTCGATCTGGTTCGTACCAATCGCCATCTGCCCCTCCAGCGCATCTCCGAAATCGTGATCACTGCGGTGCAGGACTGGATCGGCGAAAACGAGCAGCCCGATGATGTGACTCTTGTGTTGGGGAGAGTGCGGTGACGCTAAGGTGCTAATTTGCGTTGGCTAATTCGAACCTCAGATCGACAGCTCGCAGACCAAATTGGACGTGAGGCTCGACTCTCCCCTTTAGTAGCGCGTCTGCTCGTCGCCCGTGGAGTAACAACTCCAGCCGCTGCCCTTCATTTTCTCGATCCGAAGCTCGAACACCTGCATTCGCCATATCGGATGAAGGGGATGCGCGAAGGCATCACGCGTATTCAGCAAGCGATCACTGCTGGCGAGCGCATTCTTATATATGGTGATTACGACGTCGATGGGACAACCGCCATCGTCATCCTCAAGCGCGCCATAGAAATTCTCGGCGGAACTGCGGATTTTCATGTTCCTCATCGCATCCGAGATGGTTACGGCATGAAAGACGACGTGATTGAGCGCGCCGCGGCCGAAGGAGTGCGCCTGGTAATTAGCGTTGACACCGGCATCCGCGCATTCGCAGCCGCCGAAGCAGCTCGACGCGTGGGACTCGACCTGATCGTCACAGATCATCATCTTCCCGAAAGTGGACAGCTTCCACACGCCCTCGCAGTCTTGAATCCCAATCAACCGGACTGCTCTTATCCCTGCAAGTCGCTGTGCGGCGCGGGGATTGCCTTCAAGATCGCTCAAGCTCTTCTTGAAGCACGCGACGAAGTTGATGCTCGGCGCCGACTTCTGCCTTCGTTCCTCAAAATGGCGGCCATGGCCACCATTGCAGATGCGGTGCCGCTGGTGGGCGAAAATCGCGTGATTGCTAAATTGGGACTCGCGGGATTGCGTGATCCACGCAATCCCGGCCTGCGCGCCCTGATGACGGTCGCCCAACTCGCCGACAAGCAACGCCAGCTCACGGCGTCGGACGTAGCTTTCCGCGTTGCCCCACGAATCAATGCCGCTGGACGCATGGACGTAGCACAGACCGTAATCGAACTATTCGAGGCCAAAGACGAGGACAAAGCTCGAGATCTAGCCGCAAGACTCAATCAGTTGAACTCCGATCGCCAGCAGAGCGAACAAGAGATCGTACAGTCGCTCGAACAGCGCCTAACGGATCCTCAGTTCGTCGACGCGCGCTGCATTGTTCTCGACGGTGATGGTTGGCACCGCGGGGTAATCGGGATCGCAGCTACACGAGTGGTCGAGCGCACATACCGGCCAGCGCTCGTCATCAGCAAGGAGAATGGCGAAGGCCATGGCTCTGGTCGTTCCATTCCGGCTTTCCACCTGCTCGCAGCGCTTGAGAGCTGTCATGAACTGTTTGCCCGCTTCGGCGGACATTCGCACGCGGTTGGGTTCTCGCTGCCCTCTGAGCGGATTCCGGAGCTGCGCCAACGACTCGATGACTATGCACGTGCGCGCCTCACAGCAGAAGATCTGATCCCGGTGCTCGAAACAGAATCGGAGATTGACCTAAGCGGCATTACTCCCGAATTGATTCGAACTGTTCAGCGAATGGAACCATTCGGCGTTGGAAACCGGGAGCCGATGTTCATTGCACGCAACCTGCGGGTACTGCTCCCACCCAAGGTCCTCAAGGAGAAACACGCAAAACTCCGTTTGGAGCAAGCTGGCAGCAAATCCATGCGTTTCGACGCGATGGCCTGGCGCATGGCCGACCGAATCTCGGATGCAGGTATCCTCGCTAATGACTGCGTCGATGTTGCCTTCACCCTGGAGGAAAATACACATCCGGAGTTTGGCGGGATTGAACTCCGCGTGTGCGATTTTCGGCGAAGTGACAGTCAGACAAAGGTCCCTCAGGGTACGGCAGCCAGTTGAAGGAGTTTACCGTGGCACAGCTGCCCTCGGCTGTGGGCTCTGCACTGAAGACAAGCGACGCCTCTGGCATCGAGCAATCCAGTCCTCCTTCTCAATTTTCTTGCCTTCCCCTTGCTAACCGAGAGAAGTACACTCCGTCTAATCTCGGTAACCGAGGAGAGACCGCTTGAGCAAGCCCTCAGACCTTGTACAAGGCACACTTGACCTGCTTCTGTTGAAGATTCTCGCCCTCCAACCGCTTCATGGCTGGGCTATTAGCCAGAGATTAAGGCAGATTTCAGGCGACGTGCTGCAAGTGAGCGATGGATCGCTCTATCCGGCTCTGCACAAGCTGGAGCAAGAAGGTTGGATCACGTCTGAGTGGAAGCCCAGCGAGAACAATCGCCGCGCGAAGTTCTACTCGCTTACGCGCCTCGGACGCCGCGAACTTGAGAAAGAAACCGCGAATTGGGACCGTCTTTCTTCGGCCATCTCGCACGTGATCAAGCTACGCGAGGCCTGATATGCAACTCGAGCACTGGCTGTACAAGCTGCCTTTACGATTGCGGTCTCTCTTTCGGCGATCGCAGGTCGAAAACGAACTAAGTGAGGAGCTGCAGTATCACCTCGATCGCCAAATCGAAATACTCACTGAGCGAGGAGTATCGCCTACGGAGGCTCGTATCTCTGCCCTCCGCAGAATGAGCGGCCTTGAGCAGCAAAAGGAAAGATGTCGAGAGGCACGTGGTGTAGGTCTGATTGAAGACCTCATCGCCGACTCGCGTTATGCCCTCCGCTCATTCCGAAAGAGTTTATCGCTGGTATTGGTGATCCTGGCTTCTCTGGCTTTGGGAATCGGTGCAAACACTGCCATCTTCAGCGTGATCAATGCAGTTAGCCTCAAGATGCTACCCGTGCACGATCCAGAGCGGCTGGTCTTGCTGAACTGGTCCTCGAAAGCATGGCCTGCAGCGTTCATTGACGATTTGGAGGGCAATGGAGGCAGGGATGCCGGTGGTTTAACGTCCAGTAGCTCCTTTCCTTCCGATGTCTATGAGGAATTGAAGAAGCAGAACGATGTCTTCGACCAGACTCTTGCTTTTGCGGCCAACGACGCAAGGGTGAACGTGGAGCTAGATGGCACCGCGGAGTCTGCCCATCTACAGGCTGTTTCTGGCGAGTTTTTTGCCGGTCTGGGCGTTTCTCCCAGTTCGGGACGGGAGATCCTGCCCAGTGATGACTCTCCGTCTGGCTTGCCGATCGCGGTGGTTTCGCAGGAGTTCTGGCGCAAGCATTTTGGTGGCAATACCGCCGCAGTGGACAAAACGATCGCAATTAACGGTGAGTCAGTGACTATCGTCGGCGTAGCTCCGCCGGAATTCTTCGGCATCGCCCCAGGAAACACAATTGACATCTACATCCCGCTAAGCCTCTACAGGGAACAATGGACGCGACTCTATCCGGAGGACCCGCTCACTTCGCCGAAGACATGGTGGCTGGAAGTTATCGGGCGACTGAAGCCGGGCGTCAGTCAGGCAAGCGCGAGGGCTGAGGTGCAAGTCATCATCGATCGTGCATTGAAGGCTCGATTGAAGACCACTTCAAACGTGGCAGTTCCCACTATTGGAGTTATTCCGGCGGGACGTGGATTGAACGACTTGCGTCAGAGGTTCTCAAAGTCGCTACTTCTCTTGATGGGCATGGTCGGTTTGGTACTTCTTATCGCGTGCGCGAATGTCGCAGGACTCCTGATGGCACGGGCCACAGCGCGACAAAAGGAAATCGCTGTACGCCTGAGCCTGGGCGCCTCGCGCAGCCGCATCATTCGTCAGCTTCTGGTTGAGAGCGTGATGCTAGGCGTGATTGGCGGTTGTGCTGGATTACTGATTTCATTTTGGGCGAGCTCAGCTTTGGTGCGCCTGCTAAGCTCCGGTCGCAATCCGATCTACTTGTCAGTGGGAGTCGACGTTCGAGTTCTGGCTTTTACCGGGGTGATCTCGGTCCTCAGCGGCATACTCTTCGGACTCATGCCGGCGATTGTGGCTACTCGAGTGAATGTTGCCCCGGCTCTTAAGGACAGCGCCACGCAATTCTCTCCCCGCGGGGGCCGCTTCGGCATCGGAAAGGCTCTCGTCGTCGGACAAGTGGCGCTTTCCCTTTTACTCTTGATTGCCTCCGGCCTGTTGCTCCGCACCCTTAACCGGCTCCAGCGAGTTAGCCTTGGCTTCGACCAGCATGCGCTGCTCACTTTTGAAGTGAGGCCGGGCCTGAATGCATATAACGACGAGCACCTCATCGGCTATTACCAGGAGTTGCAGCAGCGACTGCAATCGCTTGCGGGAGTGCGTTCAGTCGCCTTTACCCAACATGGTCCTATCGATTCCGGATGGAGTTCAAATTCTCCGGAGATTCCCGGCTACACAGCTCCTGGTCAGCAGGTCGACGTGTATCGGCATGTCGTAGGGCCAGAATACTTTGAGACTCTGAATGTTCCTATTGTCCTCGGACGGCCAATTACAGACCAAGATACGCAGACCTCGCCAAAGGCTCTAGTAGTTAATGAGACGCTGGCGCGGAAGTACCTTCACGGAGACAATCCCCTCGGCAAACACCTTGTTTACGGCAAGAATGGGCGCATGGGGACATTCGAAATTGTGGGTGTTGCAAAGGACGTTAAGTACGGCAAGATTCGTGACGATATTCCACCCACTGCGTACTGGCCGTACCGACAGTCGAAGCTCATCTCCAGGCAGATGATTTTTTTGCTACGGACTGAAGGAAATCCGACTGCCATCGCCAACTCCGTAAGAAAAGTCTGCCTCGATCTGGATAAGGATGTCCCCGTTGTCAGAATGCAGACTGAGGAAGAAGTCATCGATGGCTCGCTATTCCTCGAACGCACCTTCGCACTGTTGAGCAGCGCATTCGGAGGACTCGCAGTGCTTCTCGCGTGTGTCGGTCTCTACGGAACCATCGGCTATGCGGTCACGCGAAGAACCGCAGAGATTGGAGTGCGAATGGCGCTCGGCGCCGAGCGCGGACGCATTCTGCGAATGATCCTGTCTGAGGTCTTCTTCGTGGTGATCAGCGGAATCGTGATTGGACTTCCTGTAGCATGGGCCACGGCAAGGCTACTGAATCATCAGTTGTACGAGCTATCGCCGCATGATCCGCTAACTATCGTCGGATCGAGTGCGGTAATCCTGGCGATTACTCTCCTCGCAGGATACCTGCCGGCACGCAGCGCTTCGAAGGTCAACCCAATGACTGCACTTCGGTGCGAATAGTTTCGATTGAGAAATCGAAGCCGTTGATTAGGAGGCTCCTTAGCCCGAGTCGTTTCCACTTCGTCCCAGAGTGTGAGCTGACAACAATCGGGCTCCAGAGTAGGATTTCCAATCCCGAGCTCGCGGAGAGGGCCATTGAGGCTCTAAAGAGCCGTAATCAAGGAAGCAGCGGCATGCAGCGAGAGGTGTACGTAAATGTCGAATTTCCAAATGTGGAACCGACGGATCGCGGCCATTCAGTCGTACGCACGGCCGCCACTCAATAGTGAAGTCGCGTGAGCCTGCCATAAGATACCGCCCAACTTCTCTCTGTATTTACAATTTATGAGACCGCTGCCTTGACTCGTTTCCCCTAACTTGGAAGGGCTCAGCCACACTTGACCTTGTCCGGAGTAACAAGTTGCCTGCAACAAGCTGGGAAAATCTCGTTCACGACGTGCGCTTCGCAAGCCGGATGCTTCGGAAGAATTTCGGCTTTGCTGTAGCAGCCGTGATGACGCTTGCCCTGGGGATCGGCGGAAATACCGCCATTTTTACTGTTACCAGTGCGCTACTGCTGCGACCACTTCCACTCCATGATCCACAGCAACTTGTGCTCATTAATCTAAAGCGGATAGAGGGCACAAAGGAGACAACGAACAGTTGCTGCACGCTGGCACGGTTTGAGGAATTGCATGATCGCAGCCAGTCCTTCTCAGGCGTTGCTGCTGTCACTAACGATTCGCTGAATCTCACCGGACATGGCGAACCGGAACAGGTTCCCATCGCGCGTGTCTCGCCGAATTTCTTTCATGTACTGGGTATCGAGCCTCACCTCGGGCGCACATTCACGGACGACGAAGGGCGGCCCGATGGCAAACCGGTTGTTATCATCAGCGACTCGCTATGGCATACGCGCTTCGGCGGCACTCCCGATGTCGTTGGGCAAACGATTAATCTTGACTCGGCGCCGCAAACGATCATCGGCGTCTTGCCGCCTGACATACATCTGCCATTCATCGCTCCTGCGGAGGTTTGGTCAGCGCGATATTTTGAGCTGTCGCTTCTCACTCCGCAGCATATTCGGGCTGGGGTTGGCTACTTAACCGTTGTGGCTCGCCTAAAACCCGAAATCTCTCTGAAGTCAGTCACCGCAGAGATGGATGTTCTCAACCGCCAATACAGCAGGGAGAATCCCAAAGCGCCCGATGCAGGACCGAACACTTCTGTCTTAGTCGGCAGACTCCAGGACCTCGTGGTGGCAGACCTCCGCACACGACTCCTTGTGCTCTCCGCCGCGGTTGGAGTGGTGTTGCTGATTGCGTGCGCGAATGTTGCCAGCCTGCTTCTGTCGCGGGCGCTTGCCCGTCGAAAAGAGATCGCCATCCGAGCCGCGCTTGGCGCTGGCCGCGCGGTGATTATCGGCCAATTGCTGACGGAGAGCGTACTGCTTTCTCTGATCGGAGGGGCGTGCGGCTCAGAGCTAGCTTGGATAGCGATCCGTATCCTCGTCAGATCCAGCGCCCATACTATCCTTCCGGAGATACCTATCGGTCTCGACTGGCGCGTCCTTTCCTTCACCATCGTCGCTTCCATCGCAACTGGTCTGATCTGTGGGGTTGTCCCGGCGCTCCAACTCTCGGAGACAGACGTCAACTCCACGCTTCGCGACGAAGGCCGCAGCTTTATTGGCTCGCACAGTCGGACTCAAATCAAAGGAGCATTAGTGATCGCGCAGGTGGCGCTATCGATGGTCCTCCTCACCGGCGCCGGACTCCTCGTGCGCAGCTTCGCCCATCTGCTGGCTGTCTCTCCTGGATTCGATCCCGAAAATGTACTCACCATGAATATTTCCCTGCCAACGGTGAAGTACGGCGACGCTCACAAGCAGATTGCATTCTTTGATGAACTCTTGCGTCGTGTCTCTGCGCTCCCGGGCGTCCGGTCGGCGGGCACGTCTGCGGCTCTCCCGCTTTCACGCATTCGAATCACTCCGATTCTTGCCGAAGGACAACCCGAAGTTCCGTTGGCGGAGCGCCCCTTCACTATCATCGAGGCGGTGAGTCCCGGGTTTCTGGCGACAATGCGCATTCCACTCCGCACCGGCCGCGAGTTCAGCGACGCTGATAATCAGCAAAGCCCGCGAGTCGTGATCGTCAATGAAGCCCTCGCCCATCGCTACTGGCCGAATGAGAATCCTGTGGGAAAGGACATCGCGGTAGGCCGTCAGTCGCCGGCTGAGGTCGTCGGCGTAGTAGGGAATGCGAAGAACAATGGCCTGGCGTTGGATGCCGACCCGCAGATTTATCTTCCGTTCGCGCAACTGCCCTGGGGAAACATGAACCTATTCGTGCGTGCTGCAACAGAACCGCACTCGATGATTGCAGCGGTACGGCAACAGGTTTCTGCCATTGATCCTGATCAGCCTGTCACGCGCATTCAGACTGTTGAAGACCTGATGGACAGTTCGCGCTCCCAGCCTCTTTACACCATGCTGCTCTTGGGAGTCTTCTCTGGTATGGCGCTGGTATTGGCGATCGTAGGAATTTACGGCGTCGTTGCTTACTCTGCGGCTCAACGGCGCCAGGAAATGGGAATTCGAATGGCATTGGGCGCCGCGAGGTCCGACATTCTTCGCTTGGTGGTGCGCCAGGGCCTTGTGCTCGCGGGAGCCGGCACGGTCATTGGATTGATTGCGGCTTTTGGCCTCACTCATGTCATGTCTGCACTGCTGTACCAAGTAGGAACCCACGACTTTGGCACCTTCGCGTTCGTATCGCTTGGCTTCATATTGATCGCAACGCTGGCCAGTTACCTGCCAGCCAGGCACGCGACCCGCGTCGATCCGGCAGAGACTCTCCGAAACGGCTGAAATCGACTCGTCGATTGTGGATTAGCGCGTGTGCGCGGCTGTACCGCTGTGCCTCATAACCTGTACCCTGATCTTGTGGCTTCGGTCTTCACGCGCCTCCGTTTCTGGCTCGGACTCTCGGCACTGCTCATGGTGGGGGTGGTTGCTGGGTTCTACCTCTACGCGCGTTATCGCGTGCAGCATGCGATTCATGACCTTCCCTCTAAATTGGGAGTAGACATTCAGCAGAACACAGAAGGCTTCACCTACTCGCAAGCGGCTGGGGGGCACACTATTTTTTCTATCAGCGCCGCGAACGCTATTCGTTATAAACAGGGGGGCAAGGCCGAGTTGCACAAGGTCAAGATCATTTCTTATGGCCGCCAATCGGATCGATTAGATGAAATCTCGGGCGACGATTTCGAATACGACGCGCAGAGCGGAGACATAGCGGCCAAGGGAAAGGTCACGATTGAACTCCAGGCCGTACAGCCGGCGACCTCAACTACCGGTACGAGTCCCAAAAAGGTCGGGAGTCCTTTACACCTCGAAACCAGCGGCCTGATGTTCAACAAGAACACGGGTATTGCGACCACGAAAGAGAACATCACCTTTGCTTTGCCACAAGGAACAGGGTCCGCGGTTGGGGCGACCTATGACTCCCAAAAGAATGTTTTTGATCTTCACTCAGATATTTATTTGGTGACGACCGGCCCGAAGCCGATGACACTGCGAGCTAGTAGCGCTCTGTTCGAACAGGAATTGCGGGCGTTGACACTCATAGACTTGCGTGCGCAGTCGGGCATTCGCCGTTTGGAAGCGGAGCACGTCGTGTTGCATTTGCGCGAGGACAACACGGTAGAACGGGCCGATGCAACCGGAGGCGTGAACGGTCTTGTGCAGGGGCTGAGACGAGCTGAGCTTCATGCCGCTGAGGGGAGTTTCACCTTCGGAGCGCAAAATCAGGCGACCAGCGGGCGGCTTGAGGGCGGAGTCAAATGGGAGACCAGCGGTGCGACCGCTTCACGAGGGAACGCAGGCCGAATCATCCTCGCATTTGGTCAAGACAATCAGATCAAGTCGGCGCAGCTCAGAGATAATGTTGATCTCGTTCAGCTTCATGTAACCCAAAATGGGAGGCAGCAGTCCACACCGCGAACAAATATTGCATTGAACATGAGCCGCGCACAGCCGGCCTCCGCTGCGCCACAACAACCTCTGCCGGGACAGCAACCCTTGTCGACCCAGGAAACTGAGTTCCACGGTGATGGGCTTGATCTGATCATCGTCGATGGCAGTCAGCTTCACAGGGCCACGAGCGTAGGAGCCGCCCAGATTGTGCTTGCCACTCCCCAAAAGCCTGGACAGACCACCTCTCAACCCCAGAATGGGAAGACACTCATTACAGCCAGCCAATTCGAGGCCAAGTTTGCAGCAGACAATCAAATCTCCACTCTCGTTGGAAGTTCTCCGGTGAAGATCGTCTCTGGCACACCGGGCCAGCCGGATCGCATCAGTCAGAGTCAGGATCTTCTAGCGACGTTCAGCAAGGGAAAGACTCAGGCTCTTGAAGACGTGGTCCAAAGCGGAAATGTGCAGATTCAGGAAGGCAAGCGATTTGCCACTGCCGACAAAGCTATTTACAGCCAATCGAGCGACTCGATGAGTCTGACGGGGAATGTTCGCTACAGAGATGAAGCTGCAGGCTCATCCCTCACTAGCAATACTCTGGTTCTGAATCGGGTAACTGGAGAAACTGTGGCTAGCGGGGACGTAAAAACCACCTATGCTGAGCAAAAAGCACAAAGTCCCGGAGGAATGATTTCACCGTCGCAGGCGGTGCATGTCACGGCCGAGCAGATGCTAGCGAAGAACTCTACTGGCGGGGCTCGCTATTCTGGGGGCTCCCGGCTTTGGCAGGGGGGGAATATTGTCCAAGCACCCGTGATTGAGTTCAATCGTAGTGGTCGGACCCTCGAGGCTCGGGCTCAGGGCAGCCAGCGGGTTTCCACAGTTTTTGTACAGCCAGACAAGAATGGGAAAGATGCACCGGTGGAGGTAACAGCGGACCATCTGCACTACGAAGACGCCCAAAGAAAGGCGGTTTTCGACGGCTCAATTCTTGTCCACAGTGCAGATTCGACGCTTCATGCGAACAAAGCGGTGATTACGCTGAAGCCACAATCGGTTGGTCAAACAGCAAAGACACAGGCGCCTAAATTGCCGGATCAAGGTGCCCCAAGCCAGGTGCAAACGATTGATGCAACGGGCGATATTCAGCTTGAGCAGCCGAGCAGGAAAGCCGCAGGAGCGCGTCTTTTATATACAGCTGACGAAGGGAAATTTGTCCTGACTGGAGTGCCGGGAGTCCCACCTAGCATTTTTGATGCCGAACGCGGTCAAGTTACGGGAGTTTCGTTGACCTTCTTTAATCGCGATGGTAGAGTTCTGGTGGATAGTAGCAATTCAACGTCCATAACTCAGACTCGGTTCAAAAAATGATGCAGCAAACCCTTTCGACCGACCAGATAGGCAAAGCCTACCGGGGTCGAAGGGTAGTGAACGGGGTCACTCTCCACATAAATCAGGGTGAAGTAGTGGGTTTGCTTGGCCCTAACGGGGCCGGCAAAACCACGAGTTTTTACATGATCGTCGGGCTGGTGGCGCCGGATACGGGGCGCATCGCCATAGACGGGGCGGACATAACTGATGTTCCGATGTACTTGCGCGCGCGCAACTATGGCATCAGCTACCTGCCGCAGGAACCCTCGGTCTTTCGCAAGCTGACGGTCGAGGAAAACATTATGGCCATCCTTGAGGCCCAGCCGCTCTCGTGGGAGAACCGGCGCAGCCGCATGGAGACCCTGATTGAGCAGCTCGGACTTGGGCACATCCGGAAGACGCGTGGATATGCTCTCTCTGGCGGCGAACGACGTCGCGTGGAGATTGCTCGCTGCTTGTGCATTCGTCCGACGTTCATTTTGTTGGACGAGCCGTTTTCGGGAATCGATCCGATTGCGGTGCTCGATCTGCAGAAAATCATTTTCGATCTGAAGGCGAGCGGAATCGGAGTACTGATTACAGATCACAACGTGCGAGAAACATTGTCGGTAACCGATCGTGCCTACATCATCAGCCAAGGAAAGATTTTCCGCTCAGGAACGCCCGAGCAGTTAGGTAACGATCCTGAGGTGAAGAGAATCTATCTGGGAGAGAGCTTCTCTCTCGTTTAACGAAATCAGGTTGAAAGGGAACCCGGACACTCGCTGAAATTGAATGGTCCTACTTCAGAACAAACTTAATCTCAAGGTCTCGCAGAAGCAGATCCTCACACCGGGGCTTGTGCAGATGGTCAGCGTCCTCGCGCTGAACAAGCTCGAGCTGAAGGAGATGATCAATGCGGAAATCATCGAAAATCCTGTTCTGGAGGAGCTAGAATCCACCGTTCCCTTGATCGATCAAGTCGCTGGTCGCGAAGCCGACCGCGACCGTGCCGAAGCTCCCGAGCTGCCTGCGGTCACTGCTGGAGAACAGGCCGGCGAGAAGAAGGACCCGTTCGAAGAGATCGATTTCGGCACTTACTTCAAGGATTATCTCGATCCTGGGTTCCGCAGCCCGCAGGATTTTGAAAGCTCCGATCGCCCCTCGTTTGAAAATTTCCTTTCGAAGCCCGGCAATCTGACAGATCACCTGATGTGGCAGCTCGGAGCGATGAGTGTGCAGTCTGAAGTTCGCGCCGCCGCCGAGCTCGTGATCGGCAATTTGAATGATGACGGTTATCTTGTGGCGTCCGATGAAGAGCTGATGGCCGCCGCTCGCGGCGAGAGCGTCGAGCTTGAGGTCAACGGACCAGAGACTGCTTCTCCCTCACCCGTGGTTAATGGAGCTGCTCATCCAACTACACCTTCAGTTCCCGATACGGATGGAGACGATTCATTCACTGAGGAGCCCGCGGAAATTTTGGTTGGCAGTTATGTTGGCACGCTTCCGACATCGACGGCTGCACCTCCGGCTCTCAAGTCTCCGCCTGCACCCATTACCACAGCGGCTTCAGTGAAGCAGGCGACTCCAGTTGAAGCTCCCTTTACGATCGAGCAGTTGCGCGAGGGTATTGACCTAGTGCGGCAAATGGATCCGGTCGGCGTCGCAGCTCGTGATCTGCGCGAGTGTCTGCTTCTGCAATTGCGCGATCTCGAGCATCAGGTAAACAATCGCGTGCTGAACGGTGACTCTGAAATCCAGAATCAACATTTGGCACAGATTCAGACGGCTATGGCAATCGTTGAGACACAACTGCGCAATGTGCAGAATCGCCAGTACAAGGACATTGCGCGCGCCATCCAGCGCCCACTGGAATCAGTGATGGATGCGCTGAACTTCATTAAGACTCTCGATCCCAAGCCGGGCCAGCGTTACAACCAGGTAGAGCCACGACTCATCGAGCCCGATGTTGCTTTCGTGAAGCAAGGCGACGAGTACTTTGTTCTGATGAATGAAGACGACATCCCGGTGCTCCGCCTGAATCCCGGGTACAAGAAGTTGCTAAACCGTGACGCCGCTGAAAAAGATGTTCGCAATTATGTGAAAGAGCGGTATAAGTCTGCTATTCAGCTCATGAAGAACATTGAGCAGCGTAAGCAGACGATCCTAAAAACCTGCTACGCGATCATCGGCCGTCAGCGCGAGTTCCTCGACCACGGCATCGACCAACTGAAGCCGATGATGATCAAGGAAGTGGCCGAAGAGATTGGGGTGCATCCTTCCACTGTCAGCCGCGCTGTTGCAAACAAGTACGTGCATACGCCGCAGGGTGTCTATGAGCTGCGTTATTTCTTCAGCGAAAGCGTCAACGGGCCTGAAGGCAGCGGCACCTCGCTGATGATCCTGAAACGGCGAGTGAAGAAGCTGATCGAAGAAGAAGATTCGCGCCGTCCACTCACCGACGAGCAGATCACCCGAATTCTGCAGTCGCAAGGAATCAACGTGACACGGCGCACTGTGGCGAAGTATCGTGAGGATATGAAAATTCCAAGCACGCATCAGAGACGCGTGAAGGATTAGAACTGGCCATTTTGACGGTTGATGATTGGCAATCCCGTTGATTTGCTGGAGAGGAGGAACCGGAGCTAACACGACAATGTAACAGAGTGCAGCAAGCCTTTCCGATTCACGAGGACCAACGTATTCAGGAGGGAGTTAATGAACGTCGAGTACACCGGAAGGCAGTATGAAGTTACTCCCGCAGTGCGCAAGCAAGTGGAACATGGCTTGGGCAAACTGGAAAAGCTCTTCGGCAGCACGTTCGATTCGCATGTGATCCTCACCCTCGAGAAACACCGGCATATCGCCGAAATCACCATAAAAGTTCGCAATCATCCGATCGTCGGCATCGCCGAATCGACCGACATGTCTGTCGCGGTCGGCGAGGCTCTGGACAAGATCGATCGCCAAGCCATCAAGTACAAGACTCGCTGGCGAGCAAAGAAGCGGCACGCGCGGAAGACGCAATGGTCTCCGGCCTTACCGAAGCAACAAGCCCAGCAAATGGCCGTGGGCAGTAGCGCTTCGAGCGCGGTTCCCGTTGTCGTTCATTCATTCCCAGCGGTCGCCAAGCTCACGGAAACTCATGTCGTAAAGTCAGCCGACTCAGTGGCGATGCGCCCGATGACTCTGGAGGAAGCGGTCAAAGAAGCTGAATTCCGTGACCGCGAAGTGTTTGTCTTCCGCGATCCAGAAGGCCGCGTAAAAGTCCTGCACCGAACAAAAGACGGCAAGATGGAGCTAATCGAAGCACCGTGAAGAATTGGGTAATCGGACCATCGGGTGATCGGGTGAAGTGAAAATTGAGGTTGCTTTTCTCGGATCACTCAAGTCACTCAATCGCTATCGAGAAATTCGAATCTGCGGTTCTTACCTCACCCGATGTCCCGATCACGCGATTAGTCGTTTCCCTGCTACCATTCGCTCATGGCCACTGGCGCCAAAGCCATACGGGATACCGCGAAGATCTCACGCAATTCCCATCCTCGAGCCTCCAAGAAGAAGGGGGGACCGACGGAGCTGGTACTCATCACGGGAATGAGTGGGTCGGGAAAGGGCTCCGTACTCAAGGCTTTTGAAGATCTTGGCTATTACTGCGTCGACAATCTTCCACTGGAACTGATCCAGCGCTTTGCTGATCTCGCACGACAGTCTCCCGAGATCGAGCGTACAGCGCTGGTGGTTGACATTCGCGAAGGCGGGGCGCTGAACCGCCTTCCGCAGATCCTCAAGCAGGTAAAAAAGACTATTAATACTCAGGTTCTGTTTCTTGAGGCCTCTGACGATTCGCTGGTTCGTCGCTTCAGCGAGACGCGCCGCCCTCATCCCCTGGGAAAGACTTCGTCGGTATCAAACGCAATCAGCACTGAACGCAAGCGACTCGATTTTTTGCGCAATCTGGCCGACGTGATCATCGACACGTCAAAGTTCAATGTTCACGAACTTCGGTCACATATCATCGAAAAGTTCCAGGAAGGAACTACCAACAACACTATTTTGGTCTCATGCGTCAGCTTCGGATTTAAGAATGGTGTTCCCAACGACGCTGACCTCGTGTTCGATGTTCGTTTTCTGCCGAATCCACATTTCATTCCCGAGTTCCGGCCGCTGACGGGCCGTCATCCCAAAGTTGCCGGATACATTCGGCAATTCCCTCAGACACAGGAATTCATCGATCGAATCTCCGAATTATTGATCTATCTGATGCCGCACTACATCCGGGAAGGCAAGAGCTACCTCACGGTAGCGTTTGGATGTACCGGCGGGCAGCACCGTTCAGTCATGATCGCTGAAGACGTGAGCAAGAGGCTGAGCAAAGCTGGCTACAACGTGAAGGCTCAGCATCGAGATAGCCCCAAGTAAGCCCGCTAGGTGCACGGACCGGCCTTACCCGATCTTGGTCATCGTGAATGTGCCGCTGCCGCAACCTGCTACACTCGTCGAAAAACTGAAGGTCCCATTGGCCATCGTGCCGAGGTAAGCAAGGGACCCATTTCCCATAATGGTACCGTTAGTCGAACCGGAGGTAAACGCCACAGACACGTTCAGATTCGATCCCGTTCCAGAGCTGACCTGCCCCGTCACATTGAAGACCGTTCCCGAAGCGGCGATCGCTGGAAAACAAGACGATGGCGGGTTGCTTACGGCTGTCACCGTTCCTGTGAGACTGTTGCCGTTTTGATTGAAGCTGACAGTCAATCCGGTGGTCGGCGGAGGGGTCGATCCCTGCACGCCGGAGGGAGCGAAAGCAATATTCCACGTTCCAGTGACTGCTGGAGTCTGATTCGATGATCCCGACATCGAGGAGTAGCCACCGCATGCTGTAAGCACGATCGCCGCGCAGATGGTCACGAGAAGGATGAGCCTGTTCATCACTGGTTCCTCCTTAAGTACTTCTAGAAAAGAAATGCTAAGCGCAACCCTCCTGAGTTTTCATGCCGCGTGATGAGATTACCGGGACGAAAGTTGGGCCGATTCTGAACCAACTCGCGCACCTTAGTCCTTGAATGAGTAGCTCGATGTGTCCTCTTTCGGAGGAGCACGTCGGTTCCCCTTTTGGGGAGCAAAGAAGCCTTTTGATTACCCATCGCAAATTACTAAAGGCGCAGGACTTATCACGCTATAAATACCTCTGATTTGTATTTTTAATTAGCCTTTCACCCCACAAAGTTAATCTAATCTGCATATGACCGAAAAGCTTGCAAAGCGATACATCTTCGCCAGTGACTTTGATCAGACCCTCACGTTCAACGACACCGGATACGTCTTGAGCGAGATGGCTGGCATTCCCACTTCGGAATTCGAGCGCAGAGCTCAGGGAATGGCGAAGTTGAACCTTGTGCAGCAAGGCGCGGAACTTGCCTATTTATTGCTGCATGATCCGGAATTCAACTCCAAAGTTCGCAGGGAACATTTGTACGAGGTAGGAAAGCAGATCCGCCTCAAGGAAAACATCAAGTTGCTCTACGAGATTCTCGATGGCGATATCGATGGTCATCATTTCGATTTTTATGTCCTGTCGGCATCTCCGGAGGAAGTGATCCATTCCGCACTGGAAGGCATCGTTCCGAACGATCACATCTTTGGAACGAAACTCGTCTACGGCGCGAATGGTCAGGTCGAACGACTTGAGCGAGCAACGGCTGGTTATGGAAAGGTTGCCGTACTCGATCAACTGCAAACGTCGCTACAGATCGCTCCGGACCACATCGTGTACGTTGGCGACGGAAGTTCTGATATCCACGTGATGCTCCACGTGAATACCCGCGATGGATTTACGATCGCTGTATCGGAGGCTAAGCACGTAGCCCACATCGCTAAACGGACACTACTCAGCACCAGCGCACTTGCAGTATTGGCACCCATCTTGCAGGAGATAGTGGGATGGCCGCGATTACAGATTCGAAAGCTCTTCGAGTCGCATGGGCTGCTCGTGCAGGAGTGGGATCAGGTCCGTGCCGACTGGCTGACGCTGCGTTCGGCCCAAGGTGACCCAGAGCCGACGGCCGCAACGCCAAATTGAGCGCATAATAAGTTTACAAAACTCACCGCGATTGGCTTTATTGTAGAGACGCGGCGTGCCGCGTCTCTACCGTAGCCCGCTACTCTCCGGCGGTGAGCAGTCCCGCATTGCGGAGGATTCGCCGCACTTTCTTCGGCGAAACTGACAATCGTTGAGCCACGCGCGAGACTTTGCAGCCTTCGCGCATCCAAACTTTTGGAATCACAATCTCGGCAAACTCTTCCGTCACCTGCTGGAAGGTTTTCTCACCAAGCATGCCTTCAGACCAGGCGCGAAGTGTGTCGTCGATTTTTGACGCTCGCAGGATGCGAGATTTCAGCATGGCCATCTCTTCCCAGAGATGATCGCGATCCGCAGCTCCGACTAGGGAGGACGCGAGGTCGACATACTGCTTGGCCTCGTCCCAGTCCTGGAAAAAGTCATTGGCTGCGCAGTTTCCGCGAGCAAGATAGGCTCCCGCAGTTAGCCGGCGGTTCTCAGTGTGCTTTGCCAGCGCAATTGCCTCTTCGGCATGCTGGCGGGCGAGATTGGCGTGCAGGGCGAGATCGGCGTCTTCAAGTTGCTCCTCTACGCGGGCATTCTCGGCGGCCGACTGCAGCAAGCGGGCGCGCGCCATAAGAATATGATCATGCTTCTGCTGTGCCAACTCGTATGCCTTGACCGCTTCCTGCGAGGCGCGATCGATCTCGCCTTGGTCAAGATGAAGTTGACCAGCGTTCACCAGTACGGTCCCGGTACCAATATGGTTCTGGTGATGCGCGTAAATTTCGCCGGCGCGATGCAGTTGTTCTAGTGCCTCGCGACAGAGTTTGCTGTAGCGCGAATGAGTCGCACCCCGCGACTCTACTTCCTCGGCTTCTCTGCTCGATCCACCTGCACGGGAATCAATGCGCTTGCGAAGTTGCAGGGCAATCAATCGTTTTACGTAAGCGGCGTTCACCAGCGCACGCGCAAGATTGCGATGGTTCGGGTAGCGCCGGGCATAAATCGCGACTGCTTTATCGAAGTGATGCAGGGCCTGTGCATACTCGCCGGAGCGTCGCACAATGCGTCCACGCGCTGATTCGATGTTGCCCAATGCAAGCCAATCGTCTGACGACTTAAGCCCAGCTTCCGCCTGGTCGAGCAATCGCAGTCCCTCTTTGGAACGTCCGAGTTGAAAATTGATCCAACCCTCCTGAACTTGAATCAGCGCAGTCAGGTCCGTCGCGTGCAGGCGATTCGCAAGTCGGCGAGCTTCCGCGATGTCGTGCAGCGCGGCCTCATACTCTCCTTTTTTTCGGTGCGCGCGTCCCTTCCAGAAATGGGCCAGCACCATCAGTCGAGGATCGTTCAGTTCGCGCTCCGCTTGAAGCACAAAGTGCAGCACCTTGATCGCCGAATCGGCATCTTCCTTCGCGATGCAGCTAAACGCTTCCGCCATTCGGAGCAGCAGATACTCGGCGATCGCCATGCGGCGACGCTGCTCGGGAGAAAACTTGTGCAGAAGAGAGTCGATCAACCTCTGGTCAGAGTAGCCCGCATCGACCCACTCGGCGATGCAAAGCACCGCGTGCGCCGCACCCTGGTGTTGAGCATCGAACCTCTCAAATTCGCCCGACTTTTCATCCAGGATTCGGAATCCCTCCTGGATATGCCGAAGCGCTAGCGCCTGGTTGAGCACGCCTGTTAACTCACAGAGCCCCGACATGACCCGGATTGTAGCCCTATTCATCCATTCCGGTCTATCAAGAAGCAGGTTCCGACCCAAGCTAGGCGCTAAGCATAAACGTTGCTGTTTGTAATCAATAGCTTACGCACGTGACTGCCTTGGATAGGTTGCTAGGTTAACTGGTCCGATTCGGACCATTCCTGTTGCTCCCGCTGCAGTTTCGGCTTCTAATGATGCGTACGTGAAGGCAGTGACGCCTTTTTTGGAGAGAACTTATGATTCGGACGCAAACCACAAATTGGGACTGGAACGAGACCCGATGGGCAAGCATCACTCGCCCTTATACAGAAGCGGACGTCGAACGCTTGCGCGGAACTGTGCGAATCGAATACTCCCTTGCCCGCGGTGGAGCCGAAAAGCTCTGGAGGCTTTTGCATGAGGAGCCCTACGTGGCGGCCCTCGGAGCCCTGACCGGAAACCAGGCGGTTGAAATGGCCAGCGCTGGATTGAAAGCCATCTATCTCAGCGGCTGGCAAGTCGCTGCTGACGCCAACCTGAGTGGCCAGATGTATCCCGACCAGAGCCTTTATCCTGCGAACAGCGTTCCCAATGTGGCACGCGCCATCAACAACGCTCTGCTGCGTGCAGATCAGATCGCACACAGCGAAGGCCGCGACGGCATTGACTGGATGCTGCCTATCGTCGCCGACGCCGAAGCTGGATTTGGTGGATCGCTAAACGCGTTTGAGTTGATGAAGGGCATGATCGAGGCCGGCGCGGCCGCCGTCCACTTCGAAGATCAGCTGTCTTCTGCAAAGAAGTGCGGACATCTTGGCGGTAAAGTGCTGGTCCCAACTCAGGAAGCGGTGCAAAAACTGGTTGCCGCCCGCCTGGCTGCCGATGTTCTTGGAGTGCCCACGCTTGTAGTGGCTCGCACTGACGCCAATTCCGCGCAATTAATCACGAGCGATTGCGATCCATACGATCGCGAGTTCATCACCGGCGAGCGCACGGTAGAAGGTTTCTACCGCATTCGCGGCGGACTTGATGCAGCCATCGCCCGAGGTCTCGCTTATGCTCCGTACGCCGATCTGGTCTGGTGCGAAACGTCAGAACCGAATCTGGAAGAAGCGCGCCGCTTTGCCGAAGCAATCCATGCTAAGTTTCCCGGCAAGCTGCTTGCGTACAATTGCTCACCATCATTCAACTGGAAAGCTAAGCTGTCGGATAGCGACATCGCCGACTTCCAGAGCGAGCTGGGCAAGATGGGCTACAAATTCCAGTTCGTAACGCTGGCGGGCTTCCACGCGCTAAATCTATCGATGTTTGAGCTGGCCCGCGAGTACGCGCGCACAGGAATGGCGGCCTATTCGCAATTGCAGCAGCGGGAATTCGATCTGGCCGAGCGCTTTGCCTATGGCGCGGTGAAACATCAGCGCTTCGTTGGCACAGGATATTTCGATGCAGTGGCGACCGTAATCTCGGCCGGACAAACTTCCACCTGTGCGCTCGAAGGATCCACGGAAGCTGAGCAGTTCGAGCACAAAGCCGCAAAAGCTCACGCGACGAATGGCCATGCCGTGAGCAACGGCAACGGAAAGCCGAATGGCCACGCAAAGGCGTTTGGAGCTACATCTACTCGTGAGGTGATTCCTCAATTTGATGAGGAGGAAGTGGCACTCTTGCCTTCGGGAGACTAGTTCACTGACTTCGTCGCCCGGCGGCTCCGCTGCAACCACAGCGGAGCCGTTTCCATTTTTGGGAAGTATCTATTCCCTGGTTTCCTGCTGCGTGGAGTGGAAGAGACAAACAGAGTGCCAGCCGGATCTTATTTCGAACCTGCTGCAGGCTGCGCTAGACCGAAACAAACCTCTGATTTCTGATTTGGGCTTCCGCAACTGAGTCTCAACTCCCCGCCTGCCGGAGCGTACGGAAACTGCAGCGTCAGCGTCTGCGAAGCAGGATCGAACGATGCGCGCTTCACGCCTTTGCCGTCGAGAGTAACGATTGCAGGCTGACGCTTCACTCCATAGATCACCGCCTGTACTTCGTTGAACCAGGGCACGAAACTGCCCTGCTGCGACTCCATTTTTATGCGCAACGCATCCTCGTATCCTTCACATGTGTAATCAACGCGCAGATACTTTCCATGCGTGTAATCAAAGCTGACGCCATCATCCATGTAGAGGGCGCCCTGGCACGCGCGGTCAGGATAAACGCGAAGCTCCAGTGGGCCCTGCGGCTTTTCGGCTGTGCTCTGCACTAACGGTTGGCGGGGAATAATCGCACCTCCGCGAACGTAGACGTGCAGAGTGTCAAGTGCGGGCTTGACCGTGATCTCGCCTGACTGAAGCTGTTTTCCTGACCAATAGTCGTACCAGAGATTGCCGCTCGGCAGCATCACGCGGAAGTGCTGGAGAAATTCGTAGGGCTCCGGAACAACCAGCAAATCGTGACCGAACATGTATTGGTTGTTAGCCCAGTCGCCTTCCGTGATCAGCGGCTCCTGATCTGGGTACTCGAGAAACATCGGACGCATGAGGGGAATGCCATCGCGGGTAGTTTGCTCCATGCTGCTGTAAATGTATGGCAGCAACCGATATCGCTCTTCTATATAGCGCTTGCGAATGGCTTCATGCTGAGGACCGTGTACCCAGGGCTCCTGGTCAGCGCTTCCCTTTTCGGTGTGGTCACGATCGATAGGATTGAAGGCTCCCAATTCCAGCCATTTTGTAAGTAGGTCGGCCTGCGGGCTGCCTTTAAATCCACCGATGTCGTCTCCCACAATGGGAAAGCCGCTGATTCCCAGGTTCTGCAGCATCGGGACCGAGATGCGCATGTGGTTCCACGTGCTTGAATTGTCGCCAGTCCATGTAGCGGCATAGCGGTGTCCACCAACGTAAGTTGCGCGCGTGAGCACAAACGGCCGCTCATTCGGACGCAGCTTCAGGAGCCCCTCGTACGTTCCCTGAGAATTGAGCATGCCGAGCACGTTGTGGATCTCACGTTGTGTTGTCTGGCGAGACGGCTGCCCGGGCTCCTCCACACGATCGACGGCATCGATAGGCATAGTCTTGCTCGGTACGTCGAAGACCGCCGGCTCGTTCATGTCGTTCCAGAATCCCGCCACACCGTCGTTGACAAATTCTTTGTAGAGACCGCCCCACCAGTCGCGTACAGCTTTGCGGGTGAAGTCGGGGAAGACGCTGATGCCCGGCCAAACTCTGCCGGCATATTCCGTCCCGTCAGGATTCTTGATAAAGGCATCGATCGCTTTGCCTGTGTCGTAGGGAGCGTATCCAGGCTCCTGCTTGATGTGGAGATCGGTGATCGTGATAGTCTTCACGCCCTGCTTTGCGAAGTCTCGAACCATAGCGGTGAAGTTCGGGAACTTCTGCGGATCAAAAGTGAAGACGCGATTCTCGCGCTGATAATCGATGTCGAGATAAATCACATCCAGCGGAATCTTCTTCTGCTTGAACGTCTGCACAATTTCGCGCACACGAGATTCGGGAAAATAGCTGTAACGACACTGCTGAAATCCAAGACTCCAAAGCGGAGGCAGCGGCGACCGGCCAACGAGCGCTGTGAACGTGCTCACCACCTGTTTCGGACGAGGCCCATAAATAAAGTAGTAGTCCACCTCGCCACCGTCGGCGCCAAACGAGTACTGGTCTACCGAGGCCTTCCCCAGATCCCAATTCTGGCGATACGTGTTGTCGAAAAGAAGCCCGTAGCTTGTCCCCTTGCGTAAAGCGAGCAAAAATCCGAGGGTCTTATAAAGAGGATCGCTGGACTCCTGCCAACCATAGGCATCGGTATTCCACATAGTGAATGCTTGATTGCGATGATCGAGCGGACCGGCTTTGTCGCCGAGTCCGTAGTAGTGCTCGTCCTCAGGCATCGCCTTCGTGACCTTGAATGCTTGGCCTTGCCACGTAATGCCCGTGGCGTCCCGCGAGATGGGAGTGCCATCGGCAGTGAGAAAGCTGACTGTTGAATCGCGTCGATCCACGTGTACCTGCAAGGCTCGGGTAGTCAATTCAATCCGATCCGCGACCTCTCGTACCTGCGCCTTTGCAGCTTGAGGTTGCGCGCCCGCAGGAACAGGCAAGACAGCATAGGAAAATTTCTGCGGAAACTCCGACCCGCGAGTTACGCGGACGCGAATCACGTCATCTTGCAGCACAGTGATCTGCAGACGCCCGTTTTCGCTGGCGATCTCGACGCCATTGGGCAATTGATGTGAGGCACTCACCGCGCCCAATGCAACCGGAGGCGCAGCCGGCCGTTGCGGCCGCTCAACCTGGCGCGCTTGCGGAGCCCCGCTAGTGGTTAGAGGACCTGGAGCGGTTTGCGCGACCAGAACTTGCGAGGCGCAAGCAAGCAATAGGGCTGCAAGAAATCGAGTCATGTTGTATTGGGACAAACAGGCGAAGTTAGGCTAGCAAGCGACGGATGTCAACTTAACTAACAGACGAAAAGAGCTTCGCCGGTCAACTAGAATGCTTTGCGAGTTTTCTGATCTCGGCAAATTCAGGCGGGGCATCGATGGTACTGTTTCGGAGCGCTGATCCAATCTGGCTGGTGTACTCAAGCCTGACGAATGCAGTGCAATGGTGGAGAGAGAGTTTTGATTGTGAGCAGGTGGAAACACCAGAAGACTGGGGCGATTCCTTACCTTCGGATGTTGCTCTCAAGTTTCGGGGTGAGAAAGAAGCAACTATCTCGCTCAGCAGCAAGTCAGAAGCGCAAGCCAAAAACATGCAGCAGATATCTACTGTCCCGATCATTTACTCTGACCAGCTGCACAGGGCGCATGAGCACCTCAGGTCTCGTGGCGTCCTGCCCGGCGATATTCAAACCGGAGGGGACGTACATTTCTTCGAACTCCAGGATCTTGAAGGAAACACTATAGAAGTCTGCGAAGAACCCTGAATCGAACCTTTTTCTCAAATAATCCTTGAAGCAAAAGTCCGCCCGAGCCAATGTGGATGTATAGGACAACATTCGCTAGAGAGATCATCGCCGAGTTCCTACCTGCTGCCCGGCGAAGGAAGCGCCAAAAGTTAATCATCCTCTGCGACGGAATGCCTTCGATACCTCGAAAACAGCCGCTCGCTCAGTTCCTTTCCCGAAAAGGATACTGGGTGATCTATCCGCGCTGGAGAGGGGCCTGGGAGAGCGGCGGCCGATTTCTGGAGAAGTCTCCGGCGAAGGATCTCAGAGACATCATCGACGAGCTACCGAAGAGAATTCGCGAGGCCGCATTTGGAAAGACTTTTCTTCTCTCGCCCGAGAAGATCTTTGTGATTGGAGGTAGCTTCGGCGGGACCGCGGCGATACTCTCATCTCTCGATCCGCGGGTAACGAGAGTGATCGCAAATTGCCCGGTCGTCGATTGGAGCATTCTTCCCAAGGAACAAAAGAAGGAGACCTCGAATCCAAGTTATGCCGCATACATCCGCGAGGCCTTTAGTAACGCATATCGGCTTTCAGCGAAGAACTGGGCGAAGCTGAGCAGCGGCACCTTTTTTAATCCGGCGCACCACCTCCACGAACTCACGGCGTCAAAGATCCTGATGTTTCACGCGAAGGATGATCCTTACATTCCCTGGCGATCTGTCCAACGCTTCGCTTCGCGCTCGGGAATCCAGCTCAAGCTACTCGCGCGTGGTGGTCATCTCAGCACCGATTACACTGTCCGGAAGTACTGGCCTCAGGTCCGGCGGTTTTTCGAATCATGAAACTTTTCCGGGGACTCAGCAGCCTTTCTTTAGAATGTCCCCTCCATGAACAAAGAGGACTCACGAAGTGTGCTGACCCGCCGCGAGATGCTTCGATTATCGGCCACCGCTGCAGCCGGAGTTTCGTTCCCGAATTGGGCGGATGCAAACCCAGAAGAAAAACCAGCGGCGGTTGAACCAAAGAAAAGCACGAATCTCTACGCCGATCTCTTGACCACATGGTGCGATGGAATCATCGCACGTCAAGTCACCGCCATGCGTGAACGCGCACTCTATGGCGGCCTTCTCTGCCCTGCTTGTGTGTTGATTCACGGCCGCTGCGGCGACGCAGTGTATCCATTCCTGCGGATGGCTCGCAGCACCGGCAACTCGAAGTACCTCGACGCAGCCGTGCGGGTGCATGAATGGACCGAGCAGCAGGTCGGCCGTTCTGATGGCAGTTGGGTGAACGACGTGAACCTGAGTTCATGGAAAGGAATTACCGTCTTTCACACAATCGCCTTGGCCGAAGCACTGCACCATCACGGTGAGCTTCTCGATGCTGCCACACGTCGCAAATGGACCGAACGCGTGGCGCGAGCGGCCAAATTCCTCGATGGCTTCATGACCATCGAAACCGGAAACATCAACTATCCGGTCACCAGTTCCTATTGTTTTGCTCTCTGCAGTCAAGTGCTGGGAGATTCACACTTCCTCGACCGCGCGCGGCAGATGGCGCATTCGTGCCTCGACTACTTCACTCCGAATGGGATCCTGTTCGGCGAGGGACATCCCCTGAAAGCTATCACGCGCAAAGGATGTCATCCGGTTGATCTCGGTTATAACGTCGAAGAGTCGCTTCCGTCTCTCGCGCTTTATGCGCTGGCAACAAACGATCAGCCGATTCTTGAACACGTGATCGCCGCCTTGAAAACGCACATGGAATTCATGCTGCCGGACGGCGCCTGGGACAACAGCTGGGGCACCCGCAACTACAAGTGGACATGGTGGGGGAGCCGCACCAGCGATGGCTGCCATCCCGCATTTGTCCTCCTTGCGCAGCACGAGCCGAAGTTCCGCGAAGTCGCGTGGCGCAACCTCGAACTAATGGCTGCATGCACTCATGACGGATTGCTCTATGGTGGACCACACTACTCTCGGCATGGGGACCTGCCGTGCATCCATCACACCTTCACACACGCGAAGGCACTCGCCACAGTTCTCGATCAAGCTGGTACCGATTTGGAACCGAAGCGGCGCCTCTCCTTGCCGAGAGATGAGCCCTATGGGCTGAAGACGTATCCAGAGATCGGCACGCGTCTTGCCGCAATCGGAGAATGGCGTGCCACGGTCACCGAGTATGACTGGGAGTATGTGGAACATGTGCAGGCAGGAGGTGGTGCCCCTGGCGGAGGGCATGCAAGTGGAGGCGCCTTGTCGCTCCTGTTTCATCGCACTCTGGGTCCGATCCTGACAGCCAGCATGACGGATTATCAGGC
>Ga0126371_10000180_pt1 | contig 48179 bp, 34 predicted proteins | sample PanSoiMetaPlot_4_FD_110145 | JGI IMG/M metagenome (GOLD analysis project Ga0126371, IMG submission 110145) | Tropical forest soil microbial communities from Panama - MetaG Plot_4 | ecosystem: Environmental > Terrestrial > Soil > Tropical forest > Bulk soil | place: Panama | collected 2016-02-17
CTGGCGCGTCATTTCTGAGCACAAAGTGAAAGTAATGTTCACTGCCCCTACCGCTTTCCGGGCCATCAAGAGGGAGGATCCCGCCGGAGTATTGATCAAGAAGTATGATCTTTCAAATTTCAAAGCTCTGTTTTTGGCGGGCGAGCGATGTGACCCAGATACATTGCACTGGGCTGAAAATCATCTTGAGGTCCCTGTGATCGACCACTGGTGGCAGACAGAAACCGGATGGCCGATCTGTGCTAATTGTCTAGGCATTGAACCATTGAAGGTAAAGCCCGGGTCGCCAAGCAAGCCTGTTCCTGGGTGGGATGTGCGTGTAATCGATCTCGAAAATCGCGAAACAAAGCGAGGCGAAATTGGCGCATTAGTTATCAAGTTGCCCCTGCCGCCAGGAGCATTCCCAACTCTGTGGAACGCCGACGAGCGCTTTGTTGCTTCGTACCTTTCACAGTTTCCCGGCTACTACTCGACCGCGGACGCGGGGTTCATGGACGAGGACGGCTATGTGTACGTCATGGCGCGGACCGACGACATCATCAACGTGGCCGGGCATCGTCTATCGACGGGTGCCATGGAGGAGGTTCTGGCATCGCATGCAGACGTAGCGGAGTGCGCGGTGATCGGCGTGTACAACGAACTCAAAGGCCAAGTACCCGTTGGATTTCTGGTGCTCAAACGAGGTGTTGACCGCAATCACAACGAAATTGTCGCCGAGGTCGTGCAGATGGTTCGACAACGCATCGGACCGGTTGCGGCCTTCAAGACTGCGCTGGTAGTGCCGGCTCTGCCCAAGACGAGATCGGGGAAGATCCTGCGTGGCACGATGCAGAAGATTGCCGATGGTCATGACTACATAATACCGGCCACTATCGACGATTCTTCCACGCTGACGAAGATTGCTGAGATGTTGCGACGGGTAGGATATGCCATCAAACAAAGTCCCAGCTGGGTTTCTTAAGTCTTTGACCATCAGCCATGATCGCCGAGGTATCCTGCACTTCAACGTCACGCGCCATCCGACCAGCGGTTGGATCGTCCAGCAATTGCGAGAAGCGTTTCTGTTTGGAGCGACTCCGAGATTTCTGATCCACGACCAGGATGCAAAGTACGGGGCGGAGGGCCCGGCTGCCATTCGATCCTTGGACACAAATCCAGTCCGCACTTCCTTCCGCGTAAACTCGGGGAGTGTGCTTTCTCGTTATCGGCGGGGAAGTTGCCCCCGTTATGAACACCATTTTGATGTCAGTTGCATGGAGGCCGGTGTCTTGGCCTGTCGGCAACATGCACACCATCGAAGGCAACCCTTGGTCAAATGTAGGCTTAAGCTTCAGGCTGCGGCGAGAAAGATCCCCGTCAGTTTTGGCGGACGACATTTTGGCGAACTACAACCTGCAAAAACAACGCACCAGCAACTTCTCGGGCGCAATCGACGGCCGTCCGCCTCCGCATAGATCTGCTCAAACTCTGCTAGTTCTTAGTAAGGCCAATACCTGGTCACGAGCCGCAAAGATCTCTCCGCACGCCACGAGAACTTTACTGCGAGACAACATGACCCACTCATTGAGGAAATGATCCACCTTGCGTCCCGGAGTACGCTCGATGGCCTCCGTGTCTATGGGTTCTTTTCCATTTTCCTCAGCGAAGCAGTTATAGCCGACGATCAAAAGCCGTGCAGTTTCGTAAGCAGAGGTAAGCTCTTTTTGGGAATCTGCGAAGAGGACATGATGTCCATCGAAGTATCCCTCGGAAATCAAGTCCACCGCTCGCTCTAGGGAGACCACGTCAGCGAGGATTGTGCAGAGTTTCTCCCGCCAGAGTTCCAGGAAATCTCCGGCCGTGCCCAGTTCGAAAGGCTTCGACTGGGGTGACGTGGCAAGCATGAAGATCTCAAGCAGGCTGGCCCAACTCGCGCGCCCACGCCATCCCTGAGCCGCCGTCATCACCGCTCCGTTGACCTCGAATGCCAAGTGCTACAGCAGCCCAGCGTCTTCGTTCTCTGAGGCCCAAGATTGAAACTCGCCGACCTTCCAGTATTCCGAGTATCCGCTCCTTGCCTGCGAGGTCTTCAACCACAGCAGTGCATGTTCGCGGTACTGCAAGGACCGCTCGAACTTGGTTAAACGCGAACGGATGGTCACCCCTTGTCCTCCATAGATTTAATCGATTTCATCATCTGCTCGATCGCCCGCAGCCGAATTTCATGGTCCGAGAGTTCCGTCGTCTTAACGAGGACAGAGGCGATGTAGGCTAGACTTCTACCCACTTTTACGTCCACCTCGCCGGCGCTCACTTTCGAGAAGATCTGCCCCAATGCGTTATGGAGGTCGCCGGCTGTCTTTGGAGGCACCAGGGCAAGAAGTGCACTTTTCGGGAGTCTCCGACATTCGCCGCTCCTGCGGCCGAGCCCGGCGGCATGTTCGGGGTCGGAATGGATCGAACAAAAGCCATCTGAAGTGGGTCTGGCCTTACAGAGACCTCCCGCTTTTGTCCGCGCCTTGCATCTGGTTGAGCTCACGTTCACTCGTAGATTCATTACATGCACTCTTGGGGAACACATAGTTTGTGCGCGCACGAGCGTCGTGGCGCACCACAAACCACCTGCCGTTCACCTGCCATTAAGACTGCCTTGTATGTACCAACATCACCTAAAACGCCGTCCGTTGCTCTGCATGTTGTTGAATTGACGTTGTTGTGTGGATTCGACTCGCACACGCTTCCGCCAGTTTGTTTTCGCGTATTTCCGGATGCTTTAAGTCCTATCGCAAAATGAGGTGCGCCCTCCGAAAAAGGGGCTGACGCGATAGAAACGTGATAGATTCGTCGAGCTTTTTGCATCAATCAGCGCTGAGATCAGTGGCGTAAGCCGAGTTGTCCTTTCCCTCGTTCCTGTCCGAGGCGTTTCCATTTCATAACCAGGAGATTTATGTGAGGAGCAAGCTCGATCACACATGTCGCAAGGCAAGAATGCGGCTTCTCTGCATCGCGGCGATCATCGCGGGAGTCTTCCTCACCACGACCAACAAATCTTCGGCCCAAGCTACAAGAGATCCTGATGGCTATCTCGCGTTGGTTAAGCTCTTTCAGCAATGGCGGGAATTCGAGCGTCCGGTATTGAAGAACAACGTCCCCGACTACAGCGCGAGCGCGATGGCAGCCAAGGGCGCAGCCCGGCACGAATGGCGTAAGCGGCTGGATGCAATTGATCCCAGATCATGGTCTATTGAGCAGCAGAACGACTACAAGCTGGTCAGGGCCGAAATGAACGGGCTCGACTTCAACATGAGAGTGCTCCGTCCCTGGGCTCGTGATCCTGCTTTTTATGTGAACGTGTTCTCATCCCGGAGTGATATTCCATGGCGTGAAGGTCCCGTCGCGTACCCAGAAATTGAGCTCTACAAATATCACTTCCCGTTGGACGCCGACGCGCAGAAAGACTTGACCACCAAGATCGGCATGATTCCCGCTTTTCTTTCTGAGGCGAAGGAGAATCTAAAGGCAAGCAACGCCCGCGATTTGTGGGTCTATGGCGAAGAGGAGCTTCGCGGCCAGTCCCGCACTCTGGCTTCACTTGAAGCTGGCACGCTCACGGTCCGCACGTTAGCCGAACACCAACAAGCCGATTTAGCCGGAACCAGCCCGGAGTTACGCGTTGCAGTGACCGCTGCCCGCAAGGCAACTGACGAATTCGTCGCTTGGCTGGAGAAACTGGCACCGACCAAGACTGGACCTTCTGGAGTGGGTAAGGAGAACTACACCTGGTATCAGCAGAATGTGCACTTCATTCCCTACGACTGGGACGAAGAGGTCGTTCTGCTGCGCCGGGAACTCGAGCGTGCGCAGGCAGCGTTGCGCCTCGAGGAGCACCACAACCGCAATCTGCCACCACTTGAGCCCGCCGCCGATGCCGCGGCATTCGATAAGATGGCGCATGATCGACTGGATAAGTTCGTCGACTTTCTTATCCAACAAGAGATCATTCCGGATAAAGCTTACATAAGGCCGGCGCTCGCGGAAGAACTCGGAAGTTTTGTTCCGGAGGACCAGCGGGTGTTCTTCACTCGCGTCACACATCGCGAGCCCATGCTGCTTCTTGCCCACGACTATCACTGGATTGATTTGGGACGGATGCGGGACGAACCGAATCCAAGTCCGATTCGCCGTCAGGCCTTGCTCTCCAACATCTGGGACAATCGTGCCGAAGGTTTCGCTACTGCGTTCGAAGAATTAATGATGCATGTGGGTTTGTACGACGACAATCCACGCGCTCGCGAGCTGGTCTGGATTATGCTTGCAAATCGCGCAGCCCGTGGCCTCGCCTCGCTCTACGTGCAGGCCAATCAATTTACTCTGGAGCAAGCAGGACGGTTCCACGCCGAATGGACGCCCCGTGGCTGGGCCAAGTCCGGGGATTCGCTCACTGCATTCGAGCAATTGCTTTACCTCCGGCAGCCGGGCTACGGTAGTTGCTACATCACTGGCAAGCTGCTCGTCGACCGCCTGATCATGGAGTATGGCCACCAGCAGGAACTCGCAGGCAAGCCTTTTGTGCTCCGCGATTTTCTCGACCGCTTTAACAACGAGGGGATGATTCCAATTCTGCTGATGGAGTCAGAGATGGTTCCCACCAGCGGCGCGAGGCGCCTTGAACCTCAACGGCCGTAGCAGCGCGCTCTGGAGCTTATTTCGTCTTATTAGAGTTAATCTTTAGTTGAACGCCGGCCCTCACTGAACCGATGGCAATTTACCGGACTGCAAAAGGCGGGCAACGTCAAGAGCTTCAATTACGGCTCCCGTGTTCTCGTCGAGGGCTTCACACCACTTGGATTTTTAGGTCGCTCTGTTCGCCTCATTCCTATTGACACGGCATTCGTCCTGACGTAGAGTTCGACAAATTCAGCGAGCTGGCCTGTTCAAGGATTGGGAATCCTTGGGAACGAGGGGGCTCCTACTCGCTGCTTCCCACGGACAATTGGGGCGATCCAATTACACGTCGGTTTTGGCGTGCCCCGTATATTTTCGGGCACACGCTGCTTTGCCATCTCAAGCACTCGGAGGAAGTGTTCATGCCTACCGGCCTCCTCGAAGTGACAGGTACCATTGACTTAGCGCAATTCTGGCCCACTGGCCAATCAGACGCCGACACCGTAAAGGTCCAAGTGGCGGGGGCTAACGCCTTTAAGTTTCGTAAGAGTCCTAGCGCTCCCACGAAAATTACGCACGCGTTTGAGGGAGCACAGGTCCATGGCAAAGTTACGAAAGATGCCATCGACAAGCAGGGGCGCATTATCATCCGCCTGCAGGCGGTGGATGCACCTGAACTACACTACCGACCGACCGCACCCACGCTGAATAAAAAGAAGCCCAGTTCAACTCAGCGAGCCGCGTTTAATGCGGCCAACGGTAATTTTCGACAGAATTTTGGCGAGACGGCCACAGTCCAGCTATTTAACTTCTTGAGCAAGACCGGCAAGAGTCCAATTAAATGTGTGGTTCGAACCCTAGTCGATCAACCTAGCGATGTGTTTGACACGTTTGGTCGATTTATTGGAGACATTTTTGTAACGGTTGGCGGGAAGGAACAGAGTACCAATCAATGGCTCGCTTTGAACGGATGGGCCTTTCCCACGTTCTACTCGTCAATGACGAATGACGAGATCAAGACATTTGCGCAGCTTGCGGACAAGGCTCGCTCGAACAAAGCTGGCATCTGGAAAAATGTTACCGGGAATCTTTCACAATTTGACCGAACGAAAGTCTTTCGTAAAGGCGGGCCTCCAAATCCAGTTGCGGATGTCGGCCAAGTGATAATGCCAAAGCTTTTCCGCCGCCGTTCCACTTTTGGAATAGCCGTGATTGCAAAGATCGCGACGCCTCCGTTTAAAACCTATCTTCAAGCCGAACCGGATGCTTGTTACGAAACCGCCGATTTTCTCAGCCAGGGGATACAGGCTGCGACGCACCGACGGCTGGATGAGTTTGTCAGTACACAGAATAAGTTTCTGGTTAACGCCGGGGATCTCGTTTTTCAAGAGTTGCCGTCGAAACTCCTAAAGAATGGGAAACCTGTCCCGTGGTGACAGATAGTGTAGCGCAACTTTGAGCTATGCAGAGGGCCATTCGGGGGAACTTGAAAGTGCCCGGGAGGAGTTGACGCATATGGTCAGACGGCCACTATCACAACAAGAAGCGCTGACGACCTTCCTGGAACTCTCGCGAATTCTGACTGGAGTCGACCGTCTCGAAGCGGACCTCGGTCGTCAGTATCTCGATCGGTTGAACAACAGCACATTTGCTTCCTCACTGCAGCAGGTGTTGGAGCATTTTCGATCCTTGGGGAAACGTCCCGATCCAGACAAGGTGAAGCAGCACATTCTCGGCGATGATGCGCTCCGCCCAACGATCTGCCAGATCATTCTGCTTTGGTACACGTCGGGCATGCAGGATCCAAGCGATCCAGCGGGTTCTGTCACGATTCATTACGGCACACAGGAAGAGTATTTCAGCGGTCTGGGGTGGCGACTGATTGGTGCTCATGTACCCGGGCTGTCGGGAGGATACTTCGGGCACTGGAGATACCGACCTGATAACGAGCCAGGGGAGGCAGGCGATTGAAGCGTGATTTCGATGTAATTGTTATCGGTTCTGGAGTTGCGGGTGCCATGGCTGCCTATCGTCTGGCTAAGCTCAAGGCCCACGTCCTGATTCTTGAAGCCGGCAATCACAATCCTTCGCGGGCCGAGATGGTAGGAGCTTATGCGACGGCCTTCCCTAAGTCGCTCCATACACCTTACGTACAAATCGAAAGTGATACTAACGCGCCCAGTCCAGACAGTTCGCCTAACTACTACGACACGCCGGAAGGATTCGTCAAATTCAGAAGTACGTACGAACGAAGGACTGGCGGAGCAACGTGGCACTGGCTGGGGCACACCCCGCGCATGCTGCATTCCGATTTCAAGATGAAATCGGCCTATGGCGGAGGGCCCAACTTTCCCGATGGGTTCGTGGATTGGCCCATTAGCTATGACGATCTGGAGCCGTGGTACTGCGAAGCAGAAGCAGAAATGGGGGTTGCCGGTTCTGACGCTGAGTGGCAAAACCTGTTTAACTCACCGCGCAGCAAGCCATTCCCCATGAGCATGATCTGGCCTAGTTACTCCGATAGGTGGATTGCAGAGCAGCTCGATGGCAAGGAATTTGAGGGACTTACCTACCGTGTGCACAGCACACCCTCAGCACGAAATTCCTCCTTGTACGACAATCGTCCGCCATGCGCGGGAAATTCGATATGCGTTCCGCTGTGCCCGATTGGCGCTAAGTATGACGGGGCTGTGCATGTTGCGAAGGCGGTAGAGAATGGAGCCGTACTTTGGGAGCAGGCCGTCGTCACTCGTCTAGAGAAAGATAAGGACGCTTCTGTCCACAGAGTTGAATTTGTCACTTATGGGGATATAAACAGGAAAAACCGCACAGCAAGTCCGGTTACAGCTGAGGTAGTGATTATCGCTGCCAACGCGATCGAGACGCCGAAGCTCTTGCTAATCTCCGAACTAGCTGACAAAAGCGGTAAGGTCGGTTTTTACCTGATGGACCATCTTTCCAAAAGCACATTTGGCAAGGCATCGGAGCCGTTGTTTCCGTTCCGTGGGCCGCCCTCGACCTCGGGCATTGAGTCGTTTCGTGACGGGGAGTTCCGACGCGAGTACGCCGGTTTTCGGCTGTCTCTCAACAACGACGGGTGGGGAAGGAAAGGATCTCCCTACGCCGATATCGTCGATCTAGTGACCAACGAACGTCGGATTGGAACGGACTTGCAGCAGGCTTTGTTCGATCGCGTAGTCCGACAACTGCGCTTGAGTTGCTCCGTCGAAGTTGCGCCCGACTCCGCCAATCGGGTGGAGTTGTCGAGTATGAAAGACGCACTGGGAATTCTTCGCCCCAAAGTGACGTTTGCGGCTCCGCAATACAGCCTCAAGGGACTGGCGCATGCGACCAGCACGATGAAAAACATGTTTGAAATTCTTGGTGAAAAGAACCCAGACCTGGGTCAGGAAGGCGCCTTCGACGGCGCCGGACACATCATGGGCACGTGCAGAATGGGAGACGACGCGACTACGTCCGTAGTTGATGCCGACTGCTGTTCCCACGACCATCACAATCTTTTCATCTTGGGATCGGCTGTCTTCCCCACTTGCGGTAGTCCTAACCCAACTTTGACGCTCGCCGCACTAGCACTACGTGGCGCGGACCACATCGCACGGCGCATGGGCTTGAAAACGGCGCAGGTCGTTCAAGAATGAGCGACAGCAAAACCATCGACACGCGATCCGATTTGTTGAAGCTGCTTTGCGAAGCCGCGGAGTTGGAGCATGGCATCGCGTGTTCCTATCTCTACGCCGGATTCTCATTGAAGCGCGATCTCGCTGAGGGAGGCATGACTTGGGAGCAGCAACAAACGGTAAGGCGGTGGGCCTCCCAGATCTACTTCATCGCATCGCAGGAAATGCTGCACCTGGCACTCGTTTGGAATATGACCACCGCAATCGGTGGCACTCCATATTATCTGCGGCCCAATTTTCCTCAGCCGTCGCGCTATTACCCACTCAATGTTCCCATTGAACTTGAACCTTTTGGGCCCAAGAGTCTACGCCGCTTCATTCTGTACGAACATCCCGAGAAGGTTGCTCCGCACCGCAAGCTTAAATCGTTATTCGCCCTCGCGGGTGAGGATGCTGAAAAGATTGAATTTGGAAGCGTGGGAGAGCTGTACGGTCTAATCAGGTCGGGCTTTAGCAACATACCTGAAAAGGATTTATTCATCGGGTCTAGAACGCAACAGATGACTAGCGAACTGGTTCATTTTCCCGATCTGGTGAAGGTGATCGATAGGGCATCAGCCATTGCTGCGATCGACGAAATCACACATCAGGGAGAAGGTATTGCCCATGATCGAGACAATTCGCATTTCGGCGCTTTCGTGGCGATGCTGAAAGACCTCGTTCATACCAAGGGCCACGGATTTTCGCCTGCCAGACCAGCGATGCGTAACCCGGCAGCGCGCGTGGATACCAGCTATGGTGGAAAGGCAAAGGCCATCGAAAACCCCATTGCTGGGGAGATAGCGGGACTATTTGATTCCGTTTACAGCCTCATGCTCCGCATGCTGGCCTGGAGTTTTGAATTCGATTCTGCTGGTGTCGAGGATCAACTCCAAAGATTTTGTGCCGTCGCGATCGACCTGATGCCCCGCGTGCTCCTGCCGTTGGGGGAAGGGTTGATGCTCATGCCCGCGGGACCTAAGTATCCGGGCAAAACAGCAGGTCCGGGCTTCGGGTTGACCCGCCACGTCATGTTGCCGCCCGATGCGAAAAACGCACGGACGCTTTGCCACGAAAGGCTGCAGGAACTTGCGAGTCTAGCCGCAATTCTGCTCAAGGAGCAGCTTCCCGATTCCGTCAGGAACGGTTGCAGGCACCTGCAAGTTATCGCTAATACGTTCTGACCGATGCAGGGACATATACCAACCGCTGCGCACTAAGAGACGCTGGTATCTATGTTAGAACGAGTGAGCCTGATTAACATCCCGGGAATTAAACGGCTTTTCTGGCAAATCTATTAAGCACAAATAGAAGGCGAACCATGATGGAATCGACCGCGACAACGCTCGGCAGTCTCGATTTGTCCAAGGTCATATTAGCGATAGGTGATCTTGGCACCGCGGCCTACGGTGTTGTGGACGCGATGAAGCATTCGACCGTTGATGAGACGAGCGTACGAACGATGGAGTAGTTTGGACAGGTCGACAGCTTAACTTCGAGTGCCCAGGAAGATGGTTGTTAGTCTGCGAGCAATTGATATTCCTCAAAAATGCTTAGCGCTCAAGGCTATTTATTCTCGGAACATGTCGATGTTGGAGCAACGCCGAAGCGCATCTCGTAGATCGCCCGGATGTGCAATTGTTGGCAAATCTTAAGAAGCTGTTCTCGCCTTTGAGTGGAACGAGTACGGTGTTCATCCGCTGTCATCGTTTCGAACCCACCCAATCGCACCCATTGGAAAATGTAGCGGCGATATCACAAGAATAATTGCCATGAGACTTTGAAATCGCTTAGATCCTCGGAACTCTGTCGTGAATGCTACCGTATTTGACTTGGACTCTCTGACATCCCTAACATTCCGTCTCGGATTCCGGTGGTGTGAGCTTTCCGAATGCCAGACACCACCCGTTCCCCAGTGAGGAGCCGTCATGGCCCTGCAGCCGGAGTTGGTGATTGCTGAAAATAAAAATGTTGTTATCCGCAACGCCACTCCGGGCGACGCAGAAATGTGCGGGCGAATCTGCTACGAGGCTTTCACAACTCTCGCGGTGCGGCACAATTTTCCACCAGATTTTCCGGGTGTGGAGCACGCCATCCATGTGGTCTCGGCCATGTTCTCGCATCCTTCTTTCTTTTGTGTTGTGGCTGAGCAGGGGGGGAAGATCGTAGGAAGCAACTGCATGGACGAGAGAGCCGCTATCGCGGGTGTGGGACCGATCACGATCGACACCAACGCACAAAACAGAAGCATTGGTCGACTGCTCATGCAATCCGTGATGAAACGCGCAGCTGAGAAACCGTTTGCGGGAGTCCGACTCGTGCAGGCAGCCTACCACAACCGTTCTCTCTCTCTCTACGCGAAGCTCGGTTTCGTTGTACGCGAACCCCTTGCCTGCATGCAGGGGGCAATTCGGAAGGCGCTGCCGGGTTATCAGGTTCGGGCTGCTCAAATGAGCGACGTAGGAGGCTGTAACGATCTGTGCGTTCGAGTTCATGGCCACGACCGTGACGGGGAACTTAAGGATGCGATTCAGCAAGGAACGGCCGTGGTCGCCGAATCCGAGGGGCGCATCAGGGCCTATGCATCGTCAGTTGCCTTCTTTGGACACGCAGTTGGTGAAACCAATCGCGACTTGCAGGCGCTAGTTGCTGCCGCTACGCAATTTCAAGGGCCCGGAATTCTTGTGCCAACTCGAAATTCGGGGCTATTTCGCTGGTGTCTGGAACGCGGGCTTCGAGTTGTTCAACCGCTGACTCTGATGACAACCGGGCTTTACAACCAGCCTGCCGGGGCCTACATGCCTTCCATTTTGTATTGATCGTGTCTCTCGCTCGGCCCGCCCTGCTGTCGTTGCGGCCCTCTCATGCTTTCGTAATTACCGAACGGCGCTGATCGCCGGTTGCCGTGACTACGATAGCCTCCGTTGCCGAAAAATAGCCAGCGCGGTGTGGGCTCAAACGATCGTGCTGCATGCGATGATGAGACACATTTTCAATATGCGTTTCGTGCCATTGCCTCGGCTTCGAAAAAGCATTCAAATCGACGGCAATAGTCAATGGTTCATCAGCAAGGTCAACAAGATGCATCTGGGGCGTCAAGGAGTAAACATGAACGTTAGAATTGCAACCACTCACAAGTTGCAAAACATCGCCGGCAGGCTACTCTTTACACCCTTCCTGTTGTCGTTCTTGTTCATACTTGGGACCACCCCAACAAGCGCCCAACAAAATCCGGATACGCTGCCAGTCGACCAGCAGACGGTGCGCATGCTATTGCAGCGAGTCGAGCAACTCGAGGCACGCGACCAGCAACTCGAAGCCAGAGTCGCTGAGTTGGAGAAATCTCAGCAGGACGAATCGCGGTCCGCGAAGACGTCCCATTCTGCGCCCCTGCCCCAAGTTCAGCCCACTGGACCGGGAACACAAAATCCAGTCGCGCAGAGTGAGGAGATGGGTCAAGAGACAATGGACGTGGGGAAGACCCGGCTCAATATTCGAGGCTTCGGGGATTTTACGTTCCACGGTGATACCCAGAAGGGTGATACCACGTCGTTCAGCCTGGGTGACCTCGATCTGTTCATCACTTCGAGCATCTCAGACAGGTTCAAGTTCCTGACGGAATTGGTATTCGAGGTCCACAAGAACAACGAGTTCGAAGAAGATCTCGAAAGAGTGCTCGTCGAATACTCCTTGAACGACCACCTGCGATTAGCGGCAGGTCGCTACCACACTGCAATTGGCTACTACAACACATCTCACCACCACACGAACTGGTTCGAAACGGCGGTCGACCGTCCGTTCCTGTTCAATTTCGAGGATGAGGGCGGGATATTGCCAACTCACAGTGTGGGACTAAGTGCGACGGGCGAAATTCCGTCCGGGAAACTGGGACTCTTCTACGTGGCGGAAGTCGGCAACGGGCGGACGTCGAGCTCGCCACTGCTCCAGCCGGTGCAAAATCTGATCGACGAAAACAATCGCAAGGACGTTAATTTTCAGATTTTTGCACGCCCAGATGGGGTGCCCGGGCTACAGGTAGGTTTTTCGACCTACCGGGATGTTCTGTTCCCGCTGGGTCAGCCGAAGATCGGTGAGACCATCTTCGACGCGTATGGCGTTCTAGTACGGCCCAAATTCGAGTGGCTGAACGAAGCAATGATGATCCGGCACGCGCCGTTGGGGTCCCGTGTCTACGATACCCCCGGCTTCTATACCCAGATTTCTGAAAGCTTCGGCCCGTACCGGCCGTTCTTCCGCTACCAGTACATCAACGCGTCCGATACTGAACCGGTCTTTCCAACCGTGGGTCTCCGGACGGGTCCTTCGGCTGGTCTCCGCTATGCTGTAAACGACTCTATAGCTCTCAAGTTGCAATACGAATACACTCAACTGAGAAAGGCCCAGTCGGTGAATTCGCTTGCTCTACAAGTCGGATTTACCTTTTAAGCAAAATGGCGATGTTGCGATTGATCGCAATCCGAGTCTGCCTGATCGCCTCTGTGCTGATGTTGCAGGGCGCAAGTCTTCCAGCTGCGGGCGGAGGTACGTCGTCCCCGCAAGCTAGAGTCAGAGAAAACAGTCTGGCGATTGTCGTAAATCGATCGAATCCAGTCGAGGACGTGTCCGTCAAAGAATTACGAAAAATCTTTCTAGGTCAAAGAGGCCAGTGGCCGCACGGCCGTCGCATCGCTGTCGTCATGATGGAGCCGGGCCGACCCGAGCGGGCGACGATGCTCCGAGAAGTTCTTCACATGGGTGAGGAGACCTATCAGGATTACTTGCTGAAAGGCCTCTTTACTGGCGATGTTTTTGTTTCACCGAAAATACTGGCGAGCCCTTCGGTCGTTCGCAAGTTCATACTGAATGCGCCGGGAGCGATCGGCTACTTGCGAGCCGACGATGTCGACAACACGGTAAAAGTGCTTAAGGTCGAAGGAAGACTCCCGGACGACAAAGAGTATGCACTCGAACTGGACGCGCGCCTCTCGGATTGAGTCTGATCGAAAGTAAAAAACGAAACAATATGCAAGCCGCACGATATCTCACGAACCTGAAGGACCAGTCAGTCCGTTTGTTTTCGCGCAGCGGCTTCACCCTGCTCCTCTTGCTGGTATTCGCTAGCGAACTGGGAATCACGCTATTTGTCATTCGAGACCTTCTCTTTACTAATGACCAAATTCAAAAGATGTACGACGGATCGGTGTTGGGTCTCAGGCGGATTGGTGAACTGCAATACGAGGCGCAGGAAACCCGTCGAAGTACTCTCTATGCACTGACCACCAATGATGGGAATCTCCAAGTGGCCTATGCAGACCAATCGCGTGCTGCCGATCATCTGGTGAGCGCCGGGATTGCGGATTATCTCGCGAGGGAACATGATCCTCGCGAGGTGGTAATAGGAAAGCGTCTTGCGAGCGATTGGGAATCATATTTAAAGATTCGCGATGACGTGTTGGGCCACATTCTTGAGAACAGCACCAGGGAAGCGGTTGACCTTGATCTTGCCATGGGCGTGACGTTGTTCGATCGGGTGCGGGAGGATCTTGAGGAAATTAAGCGGCTCTATGATGAACGTGCCTCACAGCAATTGAGAGTGGCAGCAAGATCATCTCGGCGTTCCGTGATTACCCTGATCGGTGCCCTCGCCGGAACACTCCTGCTCGGCAGTATCGTGATATGGGCGATTCAGCGCAACAAAATGAAATCGGAGTTGCAACTCGCCCGCATGCAGATGGATTTCGTGGCCTCGGTTTCTCACGAGTTGAGAACACCGATCACTGCCATTTTATCGGCGGGAGAAAACGTACGTGACGGGATGGTCGAGGGTCCCGGGGCCGTAAGCGAACAGGGATCGATCATCGCGGAGCAAGCGAGTCAGTTGATGGATTTGGTTGACCAGGTTTTGCTGTTCGCGGCGACGACTCGCGGCATCGAGTATCACAACCCGCGCGCTCTCGAAGTTGCCGAGATCGTTGACTCCGCTCTCCGCAATACCCAGCGGCTGTTGGAGGAGGCTGGCTTCATCGTGGACAAGCACATCGAGCCAGGGCTACCGCGGATCATTGGCGACCTGCCCGCTCTGTCGCAATGTTTTCAGAACTTGATCGTGAATGCGGTGAAATATGCGCGCACCGATCATTTTATACGCGTGATGGCAAAAAGCCGGAAAGACAAAGGCGTGGTAAAGGAAATCGAAATAAACGTGCAGGATCACGGCGTGGGCATCCCACATTCGAGCCTTCCCCACATCTTTGAACCGTTTTTCCGCAGTCCCCAGGTTGTATCGGCCCAGATTCACGGTACGGGTCTGGGGCTCTCGATTGCCCGCCGGAACGTCGAGGCTTTTGGCGGCAGGATCTCGGTCGTGAGCGCGGTAAACGTCGGCAGTATCTTTACCGTGCATCTTCCGGTTGCCGAACAAGACTTTGAAGTAACCACACCGACGTCCGATGAAAGAGTAAGATTGTCAAAATGAACGAAAGCATTCTGATCGTTGATGACGAGCACGCGTTGAGATCAACTTTGACCGTGCGCCTGCGCGGTGAGGGCTATGTAGTTGACACAGCCGCGGATGGAGTCGAGGGGTTCGAAAAGGCCACAACACTTCCGTTCGATTTGATCATTCTTGACATCATGCTACCTCAGCGAAGCGGGCTAGACCTATGCCGCGACATCCGCCAAGCCGGGTTGGCAACGCCGATACTGTTTCTGACCGCGCGCCATCAAACGACCGATAAAGTAATCGGCTTCAAACTGGGCGGGGACGACTACGTTACGAAACCGTTTAAGGCCGCGGAGTTGGTTGCCCGCATTGAAGCCTTGCTGCGTCGTGTGCCCGTTCGCATCGGGCAGGGAGTTCACCAGTTTGGGTCGATTCGAGTGGATTTGCGGCGTGCGGAATTGACCAAGGACGGAAAGGGAGTTTACCTGTCAGCTCGTGAATTCCAACTCTTGCGCTATTTTATTGAGCGTTCCGGCAGCACCATCCCTCGAACTGAGCTTTTGCGATCCGTGTGGGGCTACGATGGCACGACGCTAACCCGAACTGTCGATATGCATGTTGCCAGCCTGCGCGAAAAGCTAGAAGAGAATCCACGGCATCCCGTGTTGATACTCACTGTGTCTGGTGTTGGATATAAGTTCGTGGGTAGCAAAGGATAGTTGTAACCCTGCCCCTTCCTAACCGCGTCAAAACAAACTCAGCACGAGCATACTGCACTCCATCTGGAAGGCGGGTCCTTCCTATTGGTTCTTCGCGTCGCATGCCAACGCCGGTTGGCGAATGTGGCCCATCAACTTGTCGATTTCGATGTAAGCGAACCCCTGATGAAAGTAAAGGCATAATCAAGGGTGTAAAGAGTGTAAATTGCACGTCAATTCTCTCTCGTAGTCTTGACCCGCAAGCTTACAAATCCTAGACTGCGCCCAATGTGCGTTCGCCAATCCCCCCAACCCAGCGCACAGGTTTGATCCCCTATCAGGCTGTACTGATAGTGGCCCCCGAAACTCCCCTCTAGTTTCTGGCAGTTGCGATTCCGATGAGATGTCGATCACGGAATCATCGGTAGAACCCGATGTACGTGGAGGGCGGTCGGTTCAATACTCCGAGACAGGCAAATATGCGAATAGCGGCGCAAGCAACGACTGAACGTGATCTAACACCGATTTGGAGCGCTGGGATAAGTGCACTTGAGGTACTGGGCATAGGGTGGCTGGTTTGCGATTGCTCAGGTCGGTTGTTACATGCAAATGAGACCGCGTCCCGAATCTTCAAGGCACGATTTGGAGTGTGGCGAACCCTCGATGGGCGACTATGGTGCACGGGCAGCAACGAGCCCTTGATCACGGCGATACGAAAAGCTACTGATAGCCAGGCATCAAATTCGAACGATCATAGCGACATTCTCTTTCTGCAGCGCACAAATGATCGTAATGCACTGACGTTGCTTGTTCGATCTTGGCGTGAAGATTGGAGCGACGACAACAGTCAGGCCGTTGCGATTGTCTTAATTCTCGATCCATCCCTTAATGTCGAAGCATCGGACTCCGAACTCAGTCAACTTTGCGGATTCACTCCGGCTGAGTCGCGAATTGCAAATCTCATGATGGATGGCCTTTCCCTGGATCAATGCTCTGTGAAGCTAGACATTCAGGCGGCAACTGCTCGAGCTTATTTAAAGGGAATGCTCCGAAAAACTGACACACGCCATCAAAGCGAGCTTGTTTCTTCGCTTTTAAGAAGGATTGGCCTAGTGAGGCTAAAGCAGCGGAAAGCCAACTTTCTGGCTCGAATGACGAAAGATCTTCTCGACTCACAGGCTACAACATCAACGCTTAGCAGCCTCAGAGCTCCCCAATAGAACGGATGCCTACCCCTTTTGTGCCACACCGCGATCGCGAGACCGTGATTCGTTGACGAGCTAGATTCATGTCAAGTGCATGCGACTTCTCGGACTTATCGAATGCAACTTCGCGTCAGCCGGAGGAGTCTTTGCCCATCGGCCGAGCGCGGTCTGGTGCTGAGACAAGCAAGATTTCGTCCAGCAGAGCCAGCGATCTGCTGGCTGCCGGTTTGGAGGCTTTAGATTTCCTCAATCTCGGTGTCTTGGTAACGGACGAATCTCGTGCAGTATTTTTAGCAAACAGAACAGCCGAGCGGATTCTCGGCGAGCGCGATGGTATCGAGCTCTCTGCCGAAGGCGCATTAACGGACGCTCGAGGAGCCTGCAATCCCCCGCTAGCCTCAGTCATCCGCCAGATTGCTGGGCCACATAGGCCGACTTCATCTTTGATCTCCAGTTCTGTTCTCGGCGTCCGACGTCGCTCAGGAAAGCGACCACTTACACTAGTGGTTCGTCCGGTGGATGAGTCCGCGAGCACACGAAAGGACAAGAGAGTGCTCGTCTTCTTGCTCGATCCCGAGCGCCCAACTCGCACAACGGAAGATGGGTTGCGTAACCTTTTCGAGCTCACTACAAGTGAAGCCAAGCTGGCGACGTTCTTAATGTCCGGACAACGGCTTGAGGACTGCTGCGGTCATCTGGACATTCGTGCCTCCACCGCACGCATGCATCTTGGCAACATCTTCGCAAAGACAAGAGTCCAACGTCAGGGTCAACTTGTCGCACTACTCCTGAAAAGTGTTGGGATGGTCGGCGGATCGCAAGAGACAGATTCGGAGACGATGTTGTCGCGGCGCACGGCACCGAGACAGCCTCGTCAGGGAAGCACCACAGCTCAACTCGATGTCACTTCAACACTGACGGCGGGGCTGGAGGCGTTGAATCTGGTGAATGTCGGAGTCGTCGTCATCAACCACAGTAGACGGATACTCTTCACCAATCACTCGGTCCAGCAGATTCTGGCAGCGCGGGACGGCTTGGCGATTGCCGGTGACCTCACGTTGGTGGGAACAACCAAATCGTGCAGAACGCAATTGCATGAAGCCCTTGACCAAGCCACGAGTAGTGAATCAAATGGATCTACTCCTTCAAAAAGCACGACGATCGCGGTGAAGCGACCCTCCGGCAAGAGGCCGCTCACGTTGCTCGTCCGCACTCTCGCTACCGCCTCCGGTCAAGTCAACGCGAACTATCCGGCGGTAGTCCTATTCTTGTTAGATCCCGAGCTTCCAATTACGGCTGATGATGATGGGCTGAGACAGGTGTTTGGGTTCACTAATACTGAAGCTCGCCTTGCACATCTCTTGATGGAAGGTAATACGGTTCAGGAATGTTGTGCTCAGATGGCAATTCGCCCATCTACGGCCCGCATGCACCTGGGCAATCTATTTGCCAAGGCCGGCGTTCAAGGGCAGGGCCAACTAATTTCGGTGTTGCTAAAGAGCGTCGGCATCCTTCGAGTGAAGCACGATAATATTGCAGCCCCTAAATTGTCGTAATCGTAGCCGAACTTCCGGAATACAACGTGAGAATAAGCCAGGCATGCGATGCACCTACATATTCACAAACCTTGGGACCTGTGCGTTGCCATGCAAGCTCCGCGCACGAACTTCAACCTATTTCTGAAGGATGCGACACTTTCTTAGGCGATACCGTCATTTGACGGTAGACGATCACTTTAGTTTGCCCTAATCTCGCCGCAGTTTGGTGAAACCGACACTCCCCTGGTTTCCCAGCTCCCCCAGATGGTTTCCGTGCAGATGCCGTCCTCGTACGGGACACGCCAAGTGCAGTTGCATAGCCGGAACACGATGTCGAAAGCGCACGTTCGCAGCTTCCTGAGAAGCGCAACGCGTTTGAGACGACCTGTCTCCCACAGCCATGCAAAGGCAATCAGAACGTTCCACCGAGGATGAGGAACGAAATACAACGTCGCAACTCTTACTCCCCAATTGTGTAACGGCGTGCTTTATGTGGCTGCCGATCGAGAAGGAGGCCGCAAGGTCATGAGAAATAGTTACCAGGTTCTGATGTTAGTGCTCGTTGCTTGTCTTATCACAATGCCAGCGAGCGGTCAGTCGTTCCGTGTTCAGTGCCCGACCACCACAATTACTCACCCAAATGCAGCCAACAATAATTCCGAGGCAACCTATGTTGGACCGACATACAACGGGACAAGCGGATATCCGTCCACTCCCGTCCATGTAAACGGCGCGATCAAATGCCAGCAAATCTCGGGCGGTGACGGCTACTCGACGATGGGTGATGGAACACAGACGTACATGTTCTCGTTCGGACCTTTGTCGGGCTTAGCTGATTTGGCGGCCGGCAGGCCGGGGACTGAGTTTCCCAATGTATTCAACACCGTGTTTCCTGGCTGGCCTGCAGTTGGGCCACAGCCCGGAGATCCTGCCACAACGGTGAGTGGCGGCGGAACATTCAACTATAACGGCGCGATCGGGCTCGTTCCTGACGTTGACGCAAACGGTGGCGCAGGCACAACGAACGCGCCTCTGACGGGCCACGTCGACCCGCGCCAGATCATGGACGTCGGCGTTATGAACGGCAATATCCCCGCGCCATTGATGGCGATCGACGAAGACGACGAGTTCTTCCTCACCCTGACGAACGTCGGCATGATCATGCGACCGGACTTGTTCGAGCAGCACACGGTGCACTTCCACGGATATCCGAACGCTTCTTCGTTCTATGACGGCGTGCCGGACGCGTCGGTAGCGATCAACATCGGCGCCAGCTTTACCTACTACTATCTCGCTCCTGATGCCGGAACGTACTTCTGGCATTGCCATATCACTCCTCCAGAACACTTGCAGATGGGCATGGTCGGACAGATGTATGTCCGCCCGCGACAGGATCGCGTCGCAGTCGGTGGAAGCTTGTACGCGGCTTTGCAACAGCAGGAATTGGACCTTCGCACGAAATGCGATTCGAACACTGACATCCTTTGCAGCAACCCGCTGCCGGCGGCGAATACGGTGACACGCGCCGCCACTGGCAACTACGCTTACAACGACGGCGACGGATCAACTTATTACGACATCGAGTATCCGATCCAGATTCACGGATTCGATCCCAACTTCCACTTTGTCGGCATGACGTTTAACCCCGAAGGGTTCGCGGACATGAAGGACAAGTATTTCCTGCTGAATGGTCGCAGCTATCCCGACACTGTCACAGCCGGGCCGCTGATGACGACGTCTGCTGATGGTCGTAGTCACTTTTCACAACCATTGCCAGCCATTATCAGCATCCCGGCCGGCAAAAAAGCCCTCCTCCGCATTTCCGATCTGGATGTGACCGAGTATCAAACCTTGGCGTCTCTGGGAATTCCGATGAAGGTCATCGGAATTAATGCCAAGCTGTTGCGCGATCAGGCTGGAAACAATCTGTACTACAGCACGAATTCCATCACTTTGGGTGGCGGCGAGTCACTCGATGTGATCCTCGATGCCACTGGCTACACGGCTGGCCAGGTCTTCTATCTGTACACCCCCAATCTTGACCACCTGTCGAACGATGCCGAGAACTTCGGCGGACTCATGACCGAAGTTCGGATCACGAACTAGGAGCGCAGCAATGAGGGCGATGAACATGAAGAAAGCTATCTGGAAAAAAATGTTTCTGGTAGTTGCGACGGCGGCAGCCTTGTCGTTCATTGCAACCGCCGCTTACGCTGCGGCTCCTGGAATCACTGGACCCACGTTTAACTTGATTGCGAGTCCTGCATATATCACGCAGCCCGACGGGCAGATGGTGTACTCGTGGGGTTACGGATGCAATGGGGCACCAACCGGCTACGCTCCGGCAGCGATCGCAGGCACCTTCTGCAATTCGATGCAGATTCCTGGACCGACGTTGATCGTAACTGAAGGCCAGCCAGTTACTGTAACTCTGACGAATGGACTTCCTGCCGCGGCTGGGAACACTTCGATCTTGTTTCCCGGATTCAAGGTCACGTCCACCGGCGGTGTGGCGGGTCTACTTACTCAGGAGGCTGCTCCCGGCGGAACAGTGACTTACACCTTCACCGCCACAACTCCCGGAACGCGTGCTTACTACAGTGGCACACAAGGAGATCTGCAGGTAGAGATGGGCCTTTACGGCGCCATTATCGTCTTGCCCGCCAATGTACCTGCGAATTGCACGTCGGGACTTGCGTCAAGCAATCTGGCGGCCGAGGCACATTGGGGAGAGAGTGACTTCCGCCTGGCACCGGCAGCCTACGATCACGCGAAGAGCTGCTACGACCGCGAATACATGTTCCAGTTCTCGGAGATGGATCCAAATATCCATCACCAGGCTGATTTACAAGTTCAAGCCAGGGCAACTTGTACGGCGGGTTCAGCGGGCTGCAGCTTGAGTGTTCCAACTGAGCCTTATCATCCGGCTTACTTCATGATCAACGGCCGTTCGATGCCGGATGACATGGACCCGAACTATGCCGCTGAGTATCCACATCAGCCCTACAACGGAAATCCACATATGCATCCGGGCGAACAGGTGCTGCTCCGTATCATCGGCCAAGGCCGCTGGCAACATCCGTTCCACGAGCATGGCAACCACGTTCGCATTCTCGGGCGCGACGGAAATCTGATCCTTAGTCAGAGCGATACCACTCAACTCGCCGGGCCCCTCCTCTTTACCACTACAACTACGCCTGGCCTGGCAATGGATGGGATCTTTTACTGGACCGCCAAGGGGTTGAATTGGGATGCATACGGACACAATCCGAAATCGAACGATCCTCTCGCCAAGCTCACGTGCACTCCTGACACGAACGGCTATAACACCGGCGCCCCGACGGCGATCAACTACTACGAGTGGTGCCAGGACCATGAAAAGCCGCTGCAGGTAGCACCGTTTGGAGATGTTGCCGGTGGTGGTCCTGCGACTTTGCCGGACCCGAACCTCTTCACGAATGGCGCGTGGTACGGCGGCAGTCCATATCTCGGTCCAAACGCGACGATGAGAGCGACGGGATGTGCTGCGGGTTCTCCCGCCGGTAGTTGCGGTGCAACCGGTACGACTCCCCCATCTGGCACGATCGCGAACTCACCGAGCAGTGAAGCGGGATTCGCGTTTATGTGGCACTCACACAACGAGCGCGAAATCACAACCAACAATATTTTCCCGGGCGGAATGATGATGATGATGCTGGTGGATTCACGGGAATTTGTAATTGACGAGTCGAACTAAGCTGAGGAGAAGAGCAAACATGCGATCCAACTATCTCAAAACTTTGAAGACAGCGGTCCTGGCGGCAACAATTCTCCTCCTCGGCGTCAGCGTCTCGTTTGGGCAACAGCAGATTAATTTAGCTGCAGGTGCCACAACCGCGACATCGCCGGACGGTTCTGCAGTCCCGATGTGGGGCTACAGCTGCGGCGGTGTGGTGAGTGGGTCGACGGCTACCTGCGCGAGCCTCAATCTGAACGCTGGGACGAATTGGTCTCCGGTGGTTATCACTGTACCGACGGGACAAGATCTGCAGATCAACCTGACCAATAGTCTGTCCTTTACGGCAGGCGCCGGTACGAATGGGGTTGCGACCTCATTAGTGATTGTCGGCCAGCTTGGTGCGGGACTCGGAAGTTCGGCGACGACCACAGCAAGCCCGGATCACACCAATGCACAGCAGGTGACGTGGCCGATCGCATCGCCCGGGCCTTCCGGCACCCCTCCGACGCAGGGACCTCGCGTGCAGTCATTCTCGACGGAAGTAGGAGCAGGGCAGACTACAAGCTTGACTTGGTCGAAGCCTCGTGCGGGCACTTACCTGATTGAATCCGGCACACATCCTTCTATTCAGGGACCGATGGGGCTTTACGGCATATTGGTGGTGACGACGGCGCCCGCGGGTAGCACGCCGGGTACTGCGTATCCTGGAGTGACTTACAACGCCGACATCCCGCTGTTGTTCAGCGAAATCGATCCAGTTCAAAATGCGGCGGTACAGGCGGCAGTTACTACCTCCGGCTTCAGCGAGACGATGGTATGGTCGGGACAGCCTGGCGGCTGCGGCAACCCCAGCTCCACAACCTACCACCAGTGCTATCCCCCGGCAGTGAATTACACTCCGCTTTACTACCTCATTAACGGCGTGGGCTTTGATAAGACGAATGCAACGGCGTCTCTGTTCAATACCTCGAGCGGCGCTGGCGCTGTTTCCGGAACACTGCTGGTACGGTTCGTGAATGCTGGGTTGCGGATGCACGTGCCGTCGATTGTTGGCGCACAAACGGGAACATCTAGCGCAGCCGGTCTTGGGTTGATTGCAGAAGATGGGAACCCGCTTCCTGGCGTGACGCGAGTTCAGAGTGAAGTCTTCATGGCGGCAGGCAAGACTTACGACGTGACGGTCAATATTCCTGCTTCTGGAGCAACCGCACTTCCAGTTTACGACCGCGAGCTAAGTCTCTCCGGAAATTCGATAGCGCGCGATGCTGGAATGCTTGCTTACATCAGCACTAACAGCTCGGCCCTGCCGTCCGCGGCCGCTCTGGCGGCAGCTCAGGCGAACCCGGATGCTTACAACTCGATCATCGCAGGCAATACCTTTACAGTCTCAGATCCAAGCAAAGGCGTGCTCGCTAACGACTTCAATGTCAGCGGAGTGAAAGTTAGCGTTGCTCCTACGCAAGGAACGCTGACGTTAAACACAGACGGCACCTTTACCTATGTGGCTGGCTCAGCTTTTGCTGCACCAGACACTTTCACCTACTGCGGTAATGGAGCAACTTCGGGTGCGGCCTGCGCCCAAGTTACTTTGGGTGCGGCTCCAATCGAAGCAGCGACTGGCATTACCGTCAACCCAATCACCTACAACTCGAATGTAGCGACGTCACTCAGCATCAAGTCTCCCGGAATTTTGTCCGTCGATACCGATGGAGCGGGGTATCCGTTAACGGTGAATGCAGCGAGCGTAACGCCGTTGACAGGGGCAGGTACGGGCACAGTCTCGGTCGATGCGCGAGGCGGCTTTAACGCGACGGTGTCGGCGCCAGGTACGTATACCTTTACTTACAAAGCGCAGAATTCACAAGGAACTGTGAGCGCCACCGCGGCAACCGTAACTTTGATTTTCCCATCGGCGACTGGACTAAAGGTATCGGTCTTTGATGGCAAGGATAAAACTACAGCGATCTCAGACTATCGCTGGATCATTGAAGAAGATCGCACCTTCTATATCAATCCGGCTTGCACGACCAATCCGCCGCCGGCGGGATGTCCGGGTGCAGCAGGTGGAATCGTTCCGACATTTGGGACGAACTTCCATACGAGCTACATGCCGGTAGTGGCGCAAGGCTGTGCGGGGCCGACTGGCGCGGTCGCTTGCGAAACCGGTCAAACGCTACTTGGGGCACCGGCTGTTTGCGATATCGGGAACGGTATCTGCCGTACCGATGCGGCACAGCAGACCGCAGTGGATCCAAGCGAGGTACATCTCGATCCTACCAAGCGGTATTACATCTCGGTTTTGCCTGGTGACGCCGCAAACGCATTCAATAACGCAAATGGTTCGGCGTGCACCTCTCCGACCGACCCGACTTGCGGCCACGGCATGGGCGGCGCTCCCATCGCGGCTGGACAAACGAGTGTAACGATCCTAGTACAGCCGAATCCGTTCCCAACCGCGAAGCTTTCGGTATTTGTTTTCCAGGATGACTTCCCGTTGAATGGTGAGCAAGACGCGGGCGGTGGCATCGACGTGCTTGCGACGAACGAGCCGGGTCTGGGCGGATTCAATATCACGCTCTTTGACGACGCCGGCGGCACAGGCGACGCGACTGGTCAAATGACGTATGACATGTTCAACCAGCCACTGTCGAACAGTCTGGCAGGAACGAAGGATCCCGCCACCGGCAACGACGCTTGTCCGATCTCGACCATATCGCGCATCGGTACGATCCAGGATCCCAACAACCCGAACAACACGATTCCTGACCCGAATCAGACAGGAATTACCGGGACGATCGTAACCTGTCCGAGGTACGAATCCGACGGTAAGACCCTGTCGCCGTTAGCTGGTCAGGCAGTCGTGGCCAACATGATGCCCGGCCGTTATGGCGTCGTGGCAACTCCGGGCGCCGATCGCATTGCCCGCGGTGAAGAGTGGCTGCAAACCAACACGCTGGACGGACAAAAAGCACACGATTCCTTCCTGAGAATCGGTGAGCCCAGCTTCTTTCAGGAGTTCGGCCCCGCGGGTTATCACGTGTCGATCGGTTTTGCCAATCCGGCGATCATCAACGCGCGTCTCAAGGGCGTGTGCAGCGGTACGGATCCGAACCTAACGGGCTCGAACTGCACGAACACGGTTAGCGGAACAGTCACGACGGAGCGCATGAGCCGCCCACCGGATGAGCGCCTCTACAGTAGTGGTGACAATAGCAGCTTCGCATTCACGCAATGCTACGTCAGCCTGGGCGACACCGACGGCGAAGACTTCGCATTTACTAAGTGCGATTCAAATGGGCACTTCACGCTTTCAGGAATTCCTGATGGGACGTGGCGCGTAACAGTCTTCGACCAATGGAACGATATGTTGGTCGATGGACTCTCAACACCGGTCGCGGTCAGCCACTCTAATCCGGGTAGCGGAAACATGGGCCAGATTGCCATGAACCAGTGGCAGGCCAACATCTACACGACGACGTTCTTCGATGCGAACAAGAACGGTGTGCGTGACGCCAACGAGCAAGGTCTTACTCTGGTAGCGACTAATATTCGCTTCCGCGACGGCAGCTACTCCAACTTCAACAACACCGACCTGAGCGGCAACGCCGGATTCAATGAGGTGTTCCCTCTGTTCAGCTGGTACGTAATCGAAACCGACACCACTCGTTATAAGAGCACGGGTACGCACGTGGTGTATGACGCTGGTGGTCCGGCGGACACCGCATTTCCAGTGGATAGCCAAGGCAACCAATTGGTTTGTCCAACCGGCCAGCATTGCTCAAACATCGCCGCGGCGATGGCGGGCACGACCGAAGCTATTCCATTGCCGGCGTCTTTGCACGTGCCTGGCGCGCGGTATTGTGCATCCGCTGATTGCCCGACCGGAGATAACGGAGGTGGCTCAACTGGCCGCGTCGACCCAGCGTGGGTCTCGACCGAAGGTTGGCAAGGCTTCTCCGGACAGAATTCGTTCCTGGAATTCGGAAAGATTCCCTTCGCAGCCGGTGAAAATGGCGGTATCCACGGTGAGGTGATCTACGCGTCGACTCGACCGTTCGATGATCCTGGCTTGCTCATCCACACCAGCTGGACTCCAGACGTACCTGGAGTCACCATCAACCTGTATCAGGAAGGCACGGCCCCGGATGGAACCACGTCGTTGAAATTGGTAGACACAACCACGACGAGCAGCTGGGATGATTGGGCCCAGGGTTTCCGTTCGGACGGCGCCCCGAACATGAACTGTCCCGGACAAGGCCGCGATACGGGTACCAATGCTGATCTGTTCTTCTTCACGCTGGACAACCAGCCGATGTGGCTCGATGAGTACAACAACGGAGGAACGCCGTCTCACACGATTCCGAACAACTCGCAATTCAAGTGCTACGACGGAATGCACAACTGGAACCAGCTTCAGCCGGCCCCTTACGACGGCATGTACTCGTTCCCAAGTATTGCAGGTAGAAATCCGCAGACGGGCGTGCCTGTCGGCGGAACTGGTTCCTTCCCTGGCACGAACTGCACCATCTGCGGCGCGAATCCCACTGATGGCACGCCCATGCTGCCGGCCGGCAAGTACGTTGTAGAAATGGTCGTGCCGCCTGGTTATGAGCTGGTCAAAGAAGAAGACAAGAACATTCTGATCGGCGACAACTACATCGCGCCAGTAACGCAGGAGTTCGGTGGACTCGGCAACGTGTTCATCCTTCCTGACCAGGCTGAGGTCAGCTCTAATCCCGGCACCTGCGACCCAGCGACCAGCCCAACCGCCTGCAACTATCAACAGCAGACACAAACGCTTGGCCGCACCACGTTGCCCAGCCACGAAGGCGACACGGGAAGCATCGAGACCTTCTGGCCATGTGTCGGTGCGTCACGCGTTGTTCCGGACTACATCAGTCTGTTTCCGCAGTCCCACGAGGTATCTCCTTTCGCGGGAGCAACTCGCAATCTCTGCGATCGGAAGGAAGTAAGTCTTGATGATCAGACTTCGGTGCTGGCGAAGTTCTGGGTTTTCACCTCGGCTCACGTTGCTGCGCACTTCACGGGTGTGATTACCGACGACTTCACGTCTGAGTTCGATCCGTTCGCACCCCAGTTCGGTGAAAAGTTCTCTCCACCGAATCTACCCATCTCGCTGCGAGATTGGACAGGTGCAGAGATTTCTCGCGTGTACACGGATCAGTGGGGAACCTACAACGGTCTGACTTACTCCACGTGGGAAGTTAATCCGCCGAACCCGACGGGCTATGCGCCAACCATGATGGTCACCTGTATGAACGATCCCGGCAATTCGGCGACTCCGGATCCGCTGTACAACCCGGAATACAGCCAGTTCTGTTACGAGATTCCGTTCATGCCTGGCCAGACGCAGTACATGGATACCCCAGTTGTGCCGACGTCTGCGTTCGCGGGCGCTGGTTACAACAATCCTGATTGCGCCTATCCGGATGCAACGCCGGCGATCAGTGAAGTGGATGGAGATGGAACAGGTCCTTGGGTGAGCGCAGCAGGGCACACCCTTACCATCAAAGTACTGCCTGACCAGACGGTACCGAACAACGCGTATGTGGGACCATCGGCAACCACCGCTCCTTTCAATCAGAAGACTGTAAGCCGCCACTATGGCTTCGGTACCACTGCGGGACAAGTTCTTCTGGTGGGCAGCGACGGCGTGAAGCGTCCATTGACCGGCGTCAGCTGGGGCGACACCACCATCACGGGTAACGTTCCATCTGGCGTGCCGAACTGCACGCAGCAACAACAGGCGCTCTACGGCGGTTCAAGCGCGCAGTGCGGCCAACTCGTGATCATCACTGCGGCTGGAAAGCAATCGGTCGATACGGTGACAGTCACGATCGGTGGAAAGGCGCCGACACTTGTTTCTCCGGATACGACCAGTCCGACGAATAGTCCGTTCGGTCCGATCCAGAGCGCAATCGACAAGGCGAATCCTGGCGACCTGATCATGGTGTCGCCCGGTGTCTACAACGAAATCCTGTTGATGTGGAAGCCTGTACGGCTTCAGGGTGTGGGTGCGGCGTCCAGTGTGATCAATGCGAACAGCCAACCAGCTGGCCGTATGGATCCGTGGCGGCAACGTGTCAATTGTCTGTTCGGTCTCGCACTGAACGGTCAGCCCTATAACACCAGCACGACTGCAAACGGCGGAGTTCCGCTGCCTGGCGGTGGAGGATTTGAACCGCTGAATCCTTATGACCCGACCGGTGCGACCTCTTGCCCTGGAACTGGTTGGACAGGCTTCTTGGGCGGTCCGAACAATCCGCAGGTGGATCGCATTCCCTTGGAAGGAATTCTCGGCTGGGATACCACTCTCAACGGCAACCTGGCGGAGCTTTTGCAAGAACCGACCCTGACAGGTGCGTATGAAGGTGCGGGAATTACGGTCCTGGCCAAAGGTGTGAAGTATCCCTCTGGAGTGGAAGTGTTCGGTGCCGGACAAGACAACGCCACGGGCAGCAACGTTGCTCACGAAGGCCAGATGCCCATGGGCACGAATCTGCTGACAAGCGGTGATTGCAGCACGGGCACCGGAAACAGCGCGACCAATCCGTACCCCAGCAACTTCTTGTGCAATCCGTCGAGCATCGATGGTCTCTCGATCACCGATAGCTCGCAAGGTGGGGGCGGCATCTACGTCCATGGTTGGGGACACAATCTACAGATTGCCAACAACCGCGTTTACAACAATACCGGTACGCTGACGGGCGGAATCACCGTCGGGCAGGGTGAATCACCCGATGCGCTTCTGGCGGGCAACGAGGGAGACCCGGTAGGCCTCGACCAGCAACCATGGACCTGCGTTCCGGGTGCAGTGGTCGGAGGTGTTCAAAATGCGAATCCTCCCGGCATTGCCACGAACACTCAGCTCCCCTATTGCTATAACCAGAACGTCAACGTTCACAACAACTCGATCACGCGCAACTCTTCGATTGGCGACGAACTGTTCTCGTCCACTCCGGCAGGAGCAGGAGGCGTAACTTTCGCCGTCGGTTCCGACCATTACAGATTCACCAATAACTGGCTCTGCGGGAACATGAGCACCGGTGACGGTGGCGGTGTCGCTCACCTCGGATTCAGCTACAACGGTGATATCGAGCACAACGCGATCCTGTTCAACCAGAGCACCAATCCAACCATTCCGACCAACGGCGGCGGACTCATCGTCATGGGCGCAGCCCCTGACGGTGCTCCGGCCACCGGTGGAGGAGTGACCGAGTGCGGCTCCTTTACCGACGTCGATTGCGCCCCTGGACTCAGCAATGGAACCGGTCCCGGAATGGTGATCAACGCCAACCTGATTATGGGGAACTCGGCCGACAGCGGCAGCGGCGGTGGTCTCCGCCTGCAGGACGTGAACGGGACGGAAATAGCATTCTTCCCGCTGCAGCCAACGCGTTGGAACATTGTCACCGTCACCAACAACATCATCGCCAATAACGTAGCGGGTTGGGACGGTGCCGGTGTTTCGCTCCAGGACGCATTGAACGTCAACATCATCAACAACACGATCATGTCGAATGACACAACCGCCTCAGCGGGAGTGCTGTTCAACACGCTCGGAGCTCCGTTGGCCAGCTCCCCCGGGGCCACGAATCAGACGACCAGCGCCACCACGTCGGCACCGCAGCCGGCTGGCTTGGTCAGCATGCAGAACACTACCCTGCTGACCGCGTCCTTACCCGCGTTGGTGCTCTGCCCGCCGGGTCATGGCACCATCGGATCGCAGTGCCGGAGGTACTCGGTACCGCTCCTCTACAACGATGTGTTCTGGCAGAACCGATCGTTCTACATCGGTGTCGGCGGACTCGGCGCAGGAACTCAGAACCAGCAAAACGTGGTCGCGCTGTATAACGCCTTCACCTCAACGCGGGCCGCAACGCAAGCGACAGCGGACGCGACGGCGGCGAACGGCGATGGCGTCGTGATCACCGGAGGTACCGGAGCCTGCCCATCGCCTGTGAGCTACTGGGACATCGGAGTTCGTGGTGACTCCGGACCTACGAACCATTCTTCTGGATTAACTCTTACACCGACATTCTCCGTGTTGACGGATGTGGCCGATTATCCGGGCAACAACAACCTGGGAGCCAACCCAACGGTGGTCAGCCAGTATTGCAATGGCTCGCGCACCCCACCGGAATTCCAGTCTCTCGGATACCAGGTGCCTCCGGGAATTTCGGACGCTACTGTTCCCAATCCGATCTTCAACTTGACTCCGGCCGCCACGGTGGATGAGGGCAACAACTGGATCAACATGAGCTGGGGTCCGTTGGCACTCACCAACGCGGTAAACGGCACAACGCTGGGTAACTACGCCCTTGCGGCGGGTTCTCCAGCTATCAATTACATTCCGTTCAACGAAACGTTCCCGCTTCTGTCGGGCTTGACGTATCCCAGCACCGACTACAACGGGAATCCGCGACCCGCTACTCCGGGAACCAAAGTGGACGTCGGTGCGGTCGAGTTCCAGACGGCAGTTTCTGCCACGCAGCCCACGCTGGATTCGATCAGTCCGGCATCCCACGCTCCTGGCGGAGCTGCCTTCACCGTGACTCTGACGGGCACCGGTCTCCGGGGTACAGGAGCTACCACGGTTAACGTCTCTGGCACTGGTATTACTGTCGGAGTCGTCAACGTGAATGCTGGCGGAACCACGATCACGACGACCTTCACCGTGGCGAGTGGCGCAACACTTGGAGATCGCAGCGTCACCGTTACCAACTCGGGTGGAACCAGCAACCCGTTGACCTTCACCGTGGCTGCGGCTCCGACTCTCGCCTCGATCTCTCCGAATACCGGAACTCGCGGCAGCAGCGTCGCCGTAACCCTGACCGGCAACAACTTTGTCGAAGGGGCGACGGTCAACATTTCGGGAACTGGAGTGACCGCCGACACTATTACCGTGGCCAGCGCTACCCAGATCACGACGACGTTTACGATTGCGTCTAACGCTGGACTCGGTGGGCACAACGTGAGTGTCACCACGCCAGGCGGAACGACCGGGAATGTGACGTTCACGGTCAGCAATCCCCCGGCTCCGACGTTGGCTTCGATCAGTCCTAACACCGGTACCCGTGGCAACAGCGTCGCGGTGACCCTGACGGGAGCCAACTTCGCCAGCGCCGGAAGCACGATCAACGTTTCTGGTACGGGCGTAACTGTGAGTGGCACCACAGTGGTCAGTGCTACTCAGATCACAGCAACCTTTACCATCGCACCCAATGCAGCCGTAACCGGAGCTGCGAGGATTCACAATGTGAGCGTTACTACTCCAGGTGGAACAACGGGGACCGTGACCTTCACAGTCGCCAATCCGCCGGCGCCTACACTCACTTCAGTGACGCCCAACGCTGGTCCGCGCGGCTTCGATGTTGATGTGAAGCTGGTTGGCACGAACTTCACGCTGACTGGCGGCTCCGTCACAGTATCGGGCACGGGCGTCACCGCCAGCCCGCTTTTGGTGGACAGCTCCGTCAACGCCGAAACCACCTTGATCATTGATCCGGCCGCCGGGCTCGGACCGCACACGGTTCGAGTAGTCACCCCGGGGGGAACGAGCAACGGCGTAACCTTCACCGTCCAAGGCCCGACGCTGACTTCGATCAGTCCAACTTCGGGTAATCGAGGTACCACCGTTCCGGTGACCATCAATGGCCAGTTCTTGATGGGAGCTACCGCGGTGACGATCTCGGGGACTGGAGTTACCGCAAATTCGGTCAGTGCGACGGTCGGCGGAACTCAAGTCACGGCCAATTTCACGATCGCTGCGAACGCTGCTCTGGGTGCAAGAACCGTCACGGTCGTTACACCAAACGGTAACACCAACACCGTGCCATTCACCGTCACCCGCACTGGACCGATAGGGACCGTTTCTCTCTCAGGTCCACTGAGCATTAGCTTACCAACAGGTACGCCAAGCGCTACGGGGACTTTCACGCTTACGAACGTCTCCACCAACAGCGCTACGGTGACGATCAGTAATGTCACTGTGGCAGGAGGAACTTTCCTGACGTACATGTGGACCAAGGTCAACGGTCAAGACCATTGCACCAATGCAACCTTGGCACCAGGCGCGTCCTGCACGGTAGAAGTCCGATTCACCAATGCGGGTTCCGCTCGAAACGGAACAAACCGTACGGGAACCATAAGCTTCACCGACGATGCGAATGGCACTCCGCAAGTCGGCCAACTGATCGGCACTGCCCACTAAGAAGTTTGGCACTGTCACAACTGAGAGCTGCTCGCGGCACTGCCGCGAGCAGCTTTTGCATTTGCACGTCCTTCATACTTGGATCAATGCGGGTGACCGACCAGTAAGCCCGGATCGGAATCACCGCATTGTGCGATCACTCGGCTAGGGCTTCTCAAACCACACGTACTGCCAGCTTACGGACAGGGTTCTAAAATTCGAGCCGACTCTCGCACTGACGCCGGAACTGTACGAGACCTTCAACGATTGTTGCTTGGCCAACGGAAGCGATACGGTTGCTCCCAAACGAGTATTGCTCTGCCTTTCACTTGGCGGTCCGTCATTTAAGCGAACGGCACCGCCGCCGTACCAGGTTGCATCGAAAGCGGCCCAAAGACGCGGACGAATGGCATAACTTACGTGGGCCTGGATCGCAGAGAGCGTCTCTTGAGTACGGGTCGAGGCGCCAGGATAGAAGTTTGCATTTTCAGTGAATAGCGAGGCTCCTGCATAAAGATCAAAATAGAATTTTCGAAAGGGATATGAAAATCCAAGCTCCGGTTTGAATGCCCACCGATTTGTTCCTAAATTAATGAGTTTCGTTTTGTCGTACTGCCCACTTGGAGCGTCAACCGTGAGGCTAACTGCCACGATAATGTTCCGATGGGGCGTCGCTGCAAATTGCCGGGGGTTCATTGCGGGAACCCCATGAAGGTTGACCGACAAGCGAAGCTTCGTGTTGGCTAGACCTGAGCGGGTGATACTGCCCTGTTGTTCGCCAACTTGCCCGCTTATCCTTCCCCATGCGTAGGGTAAGGCCGCAGTGATGAGCGATTGCCGACCAAAAAGCCCGAATGTTTGTCCGAGCCCAACAACCGGCGTGTTAAAAGTTGCCTTCACGTCGGTCACGGGAATTGTAGGATCGAGGGTGACTCCTCCACTTGACCTGGCAAAGCCGAAGACAAGAAAACCGGTCCCCACTGGAGAAGGGGAATAGGCGCGAGGTTCCAGTTCTTGAGCCGAGGCGGAGCAAGCGATAGCGACTGTCATCACAATTGTGGCCCAGATTAGCGAATGTTCTTTTGCTGGATTGGAGGGGTACCACTTTGCCTCCAGGACAGCGCGTCTGGGACACAAAGCTTGCATTCGCATCCGGCAACAATTCCGGCTCAGAGCTTTTACGTTTCCTCGTTACAGCGTTGTTTCCTTTTAGGCTCATCCAGGAACGTGCGGCGGGACTCACGGGCGTAAACGTCTATGAGCACCATCATTTTGCGCAGATTCCTACTGACGACGATTGAGCTACTCATCGCCGGCCCGCGTGGCGTTACTCCACAAAACGACTCGGGCGAGCCGAGTGGTCACGCAGGTTCTTCCCAGTGTCAGTTGTGCAACCGGCGTCGCGCGACGATAGTTCGAGTTCCAGTGAGAATGTTGCAAATTATCGAGCAGCGGAAACCTGTCTAGTTTGACAGAGAAGATCGCCTATCATTCCTGGCGGTTATCTCGTCAGCGGGGAGTTAGGATGACACGCTTTGCCGCGCAGGCGGGGTCGTGGTCTTCGCAACATCAAGAGCTTCGAACACTCAGGCCGCTTCCATGGCACCTTCAGTCTCTATGACGGCGTCTTGGAAAGCCGCAGGGCTCTTATCGCGATAGGTAACATACAGGGCGAGACCAGTGAAGAGCGCTCCCGAGACGATGTTGCCCAGGGTCACCGGAAGTTGATTCCAGAAGAGCCAACTTCGGATTGAGACTGGAGAGCCGAACATCATTCCGGCGGGAACCACGAACATGTTGACGATGGAGTGTTCGAATCCTTGCGCGAAAAATGTCATGATTGGCAGCCACATCGCGATCACCTTGCCGACTGTAGACCGGGAGACAAGCGCAAGTAACGCGCCAACTGTGACCATCCAATTGCAGAGAATGCCCTCGGATCAGGGCGGTAGCCCATCCCTTTGACCCGAGTGCCATGTAGGCTAGCGTCTTCTTCTGCGCAGAAGACTTCAGAAGATCGCCGACGGCGCCGCTGCTTGTTGTTCCGAAACTAGTGACTGCCCAGTAGAAGAGCAGTGCGTATCGCAGGCTTCCCAACAGGTTTCCGACGTAGACCTAACTCCAGTTGCGCAAGAGTTTCGCATAAGAAATCTTTCCTGCGGCAAGAGCTGCGGGCAGCACGGCAAAATTCCCTGTGGCAAGTTCGAGTCCGAGCAACACAAGCATGACGAATCCCACAGGAAACAGGATTGCGCCAACAATGGGAGGCAAGCCTTGTGCTGTGACGACCACTGCGAGCGAGGTGGCAAAGCCGAGGAAGACGCCCGAGAGAATTCCGCGGATCAGCATGTCGCGGACAGCCAGAGATGCCTTTTTCTCAGCCGCGACCAGGGCGTCGTGCATGAGTTCCTTCGGATTAACGTAATCCATAAACACTCCTCCTGTTGTTGCCATTCGCTTGTTCAGTTTCAGCTGTGAATCACGCATCCAAAGCGCATGGATAATTTGTCGGCGAAGAGATTTTGCTGGGCTCTACACACAACGAGGACAACACTTGCCGCCCGACTTCTTCGGATTCCGAGCTCTCGTGACTCAGCTCAACCAGGACAATGTAGCCTTCGACTCGCGTCCTGAAGGTCTTCACGCAACTTGATGCGCTCGGGCCAATCACACCTTTCCCGGTTTCGAGGCTCAACTTCCAGGAGTGCAAGGGGCATACGACTGTTGCACCCGACACAATGCCATCGGCCAACGGACCGCCTTTATGAGGACACCTGTTCTCAACAGCAAAGAAGCGGTCACCGAGATTAAAGATGGCCATCTCGCGGTTACCAACTTTCACAGAGCGGCCTTCGCGCAGTGGTATGTCGCGGCAGTACGCGATGCGAATCCACCCTTTCGTGCTGCTCATGCGAAGACCTCCTCCAAGGGCTTGATTTGTACGAACTGAGTGGGGTTGCGAAGAGCATCGCGCTCGAGCCATGCGTCGCTGGCACGCTCCTTTGATTTGCGAAACCGCTCGAGTAGACCGTGCCTCGCTGTTTCCGGGGCGTACACGGTTTCTTTTCTTACTTTCTCAATGCCAACGCGCTCGACGAAGTCATAAGTGCGCTCGAGATAGTTTGCGCCTTGGCGGTAGTACTGGAAGAAAAGAGAGGGGGATTCGAGTGCCTGCCCGGTGGTCTCGACTGTCACAAGGATGTCGGCCTTGCGGACCTTCTTTCCCGCCACTCCGCCAACAACCACCTGCCAACTTCCTTCCTGCCCAACCAAACCAATGTCTTTGACTGTCGCTTCAGCGCAGTTGCGCGGACAGCCGACGGCCCCCATCTTCACCTTGTGCGGGGTGTAGAGATTTTCGAAGCATCGTTCCATTTCGATGCCCGCGCCGGTAGAGTCCTGGACACCGATTGCTGCGACTACGAAATCGATGCGTCCTCATCAGAATATGTAAATCGTGTCGAACTGTAAACGAGTCAGCCAAGGCTCGGTTGTCGCCAAGGGTCTGCCGACCAGAGCCGTGAATCCTAACTGCACACTGCGGTCAAATTGGTAGAACAGGTCAAACCGATGCTCTGTAACATTCGTCCCCTGGCGCATTTCACTGTAGTTGAAATTGCCAAGCACCGCCTCACGTTCGACGAAGATACGGGTGTATCCGGCCTGGAAGTCACCCTTCTCCTGCAGACGGCCGACCCTTCCTTCCGCCCAATAGCCGCGTCGTTGATTGGAAACGCACGGCGCATTCACAGTCTGTTTGAAGGTCTGCGTGGAGGAGTTAGCCGGAGGCGGAAGTATGTTGACGAGATTGCCGCACGCACCTGTGTTCTGTACGTAGTCTCCCAGGAATGTCAGGGGAAACTTGGCACTGCCCGTGTCGATATCGAAACGCGCAATACTGTCGAACAAGGCGAACTTCGATGCGAACTGCGCGTTGTTGATTGAAGTGACCCCCGTCGGAAACGCACTTCCGCCAACAGTGATGATTGTGGTTGCCACAGTGGTGTAGGTGGAATTTTGTCCCGGATTTCCGGTGGTCAGCGGAAGCGCACCGCTGAGTGGCGTCTGGGGGTTTTTGCTGCTGGCTCGGGCAAGCGCCAATGCCACCGCATCCGCTCCTCGGAAGTCATAGAAACCTGAGAATGCGCTCACAGACACATGCGGGGCGATATGCCATGTTGTTTGCACTTGGCCGCCATAGGTGATCTGCTGATTAATTCTCTTGTCGGTTGGTGCGGTGCCCGCTATCTCAGCAAAAGGCAACTCGAATCCCACGAACGCGATTCGTTTGAGCACCGGTGTGTTGAGTTTGAAAGCGAGAGTCTGCGCGGCGCCTTCCGGATTTAAATCTTTGTCCCAGGTAAGCTCGGTGTTGTACCAGGGATAACGGAATTTTCCGGCGGTCAGCGTTAGAGGCTTAAATGCCGTTGGCGCATATTCGACGAAAGCTTGATCCAGGGCAATTGTCTTGCGCGTGTAGAAACCGGTGAGGTTCTGGTTGGTGCTGGTCGGGTCATTAATATCGCCGCTCGCCAGCGTAAAACCAGTTCGGAATTGCGAGCCAAGACTGGCCAGCGCGTTAAAACGCACTCGAACACGACCGCGCGCACGGTCAAGCGATTCATCCTTGGGCCCGCCCAAGAAAGGTTCTGCCCGAAGACGCACGTCCCCGCTAAACGAGATTGGGCCAAGACCTTTGATCTGTCTTTCTAAATTCCGGATGCGCTCGTCGGAACTGCCGCTTTGTACTCCTTGTTCAGAGGCGAGACTTTGCGAATACGAAGCGGTCGTTGGAGGCGTTACTTTTCCTTCCAGAGGATTGCCCGCTGGAGCAGCCGGATTCGGAGTGGTCATCGAACTTACGGCCTGCGTTGGCTTTGATCCGCTACGCTCGGATTCGAGAGCTTCAATGCGCTTCTGCTGTTCCTGCACCAGTCGCTGCAGTTGCTCGACCTCAGAGCGAAGGTCCGGATTCGACGTTTGCGCAGTGTTGGTGTCCGCAGAGTTATCGGCTGGCGTTTGGGCGGAGACTTGTAGCGGAACGATGGCGAGTGCTACCGCAAGAAGTGGCAAGGAGAGTACTGCGTACTGCCGAAAGGCTGGCATCTGCGTTGTTACCTTTCTGAATGTTCTTAAACTCAGATAAAACCAGTACGGCACTTGCTTCATCAGGCTACAGGAGAATGTCTACTTAATAAATAGACATTATTAAAATACTATGTTATGCACGAAATGGACCTTCGAGGGATATTAACGGGCTATCCTTAACTATCCTTGAATCAGTGGTTTGAGGTTGAGAGCATGGTTTAGGAGCTTGCGGAAGCGCATGATTTTGCCATTTGCGTTCTAAAGATTTGCCACTTTCACGGGTGGAGTTCAGCTGCGGAACGCATCGCGGAGGGACGAACGTCAGATCCAATTCACCGGAGAGGAAATCACCTTATCACTCTGCTACCTAAGAAAGAACATCTAAATCAGCGGGCAACACGACTCACACATCCAGCTATCTCTCTCCGACTCGAAACGTGAATCCAACGGACACGCCGACCGGATATCCGGGCGTTGCGTGGACACGAGCAACCCCTACTGAACTCTCGTTCTCGAGGTGCGACACGAAATAGTTTTGCGTCTCCCAATATTTTTTGTCGTTGAGATTGTCGATCGCAAAGTTGAAATCTACGCCATGGCGGATCCGTTTCGATACGCTAAGGTCGATAACGTCGAGTCCCGACGCAAGCGGCGGACGCGGCGCGGGTAGGCCGCCAACTGTCACACCTTGGTCGAGAATGTAGTGTCCGATGTGGCGATAGCGTAGGGAGGCGTTGAAGCCCCGCCAAGCCGTAACCGTCAGTCCCGAGTTGGCGACAGAGTGCGGCGCGCTATCAACATAGTCACGAGGCGTGACGCCTGGGTAGAACGCATTCGAAACGCGAGTAAAGCCACCGTTGAAAACCAGCCGTCGAGTAATCTGGGCCGAGGTTTTTGCTTCCCAGCCATAAGAACGGCTCGGTCCCTTGAACTCGAAAGATCCATCGTCCGGAACATAGACCTGCTCAGCGGATCGGTCGATAAGGAATATGTCTGTGCTCAACGATACTCGTCCCAGCGAATGCGATGTGCCGAATTGATAGAAATCCGTAGTCGCTACCTTAGGGGCATTGGGTTGTTGGACGACTCCCCGCGCATCCTGACTCGAGATCCCACGGCCGTAACTGGCGTAAAGAGTAATCGGAATCCGTGCCGATGGTGTGTACGATGCGTTTGCTTTCGGCTGAATGCGCGATGCGCCTTGTATCCCCGAGTGTGTCGGCTCAAGATGGTCGTCTACATCGAATCGAAAGTAATCGATGCGCATTCCACCATCGAGATGCAACCGCTGGCTAAGAAGATCCACGCCCTGTTGCAGGTAACCAGCCGCATTTGTCACGTGGGCATGAGCGCTGGTGGTGGCGCCAAGCACCTGTCTTTCCTTGGTATGAAAGAGGCCAACGTTGATCTGGTTGTCGTGAAGATTCGAGCCGATCGTCAGCAACGCTGAATGTCCAAACAATTTCCAGGGATGCAGATATTGGGCGTTCACACCTTCCTGCAGTCGCGAATCATGTTGTTGGATCTCGTCTCCGTTTACCGGATCATTCAGGAAAAACGTGAAGTTGGAGTAAAGATCAAAGAGTGATCGGCCCAGAAAACCATCCACCTTAAGAATGTCGCCGTCGGCGCGCTCTTCACGGTAGTAAACACCGAGCGTTCCCAGCCGAACCCGTCCACCATCGAAGGGATCGATATAGCCAAAACGGTTCAAGGCACCATCGTCGACCAAGTCGAGCGGAATCTGTCCCGAGGAATAAAAGTCGTTTGTGCCGGCATTCAATCGGAAACCGAGCGACCTCTTCGTGTTCAGATGCGCCGTGTAGTTGCCGGTGACGTTGTTCCGCTTGTAGCGCCCGGGATGGATGAATGGTCCGTCGGTATGCGAGCCCTCGTAGGCCAGGAAAGCATCGCCATTGGTCAACTCAGGACTGTACGCGATAAAACCGCGATAAGCACCGAACGATCCTCCCTGCAGGCGGACTGTCAACAGGCTTGGCAAGCTTTCTTTCAGCCGGATATGGACGACACCCAGTCCCGAAAAGTCCCCGTACTCGGCGCTGAAAGGGCCATTGAGGATATCGACATCGTCCACAAGCTCGGGAGTGAGACTCTTCAGAGCTCCCAGATATCCCTGACCGTGCCCCTGGGTTGCCTGATTCTGCTGCACATCGTCGATCAGAACCTTCAATCCGCCGTTGACACCGCCATGGTCAAGGTTGAATCCGAAGCGGCGAATCTCGAGGGACTTCCCGCCACCCTCATGCTGGCCGGCATTGATCCCTGAGGCCAGCGTGTCGAAGATCTGGTCGTCACGCGAAAACAACGTGCTCTTGTAGACGTTGTCATTCCGCTGGTCAATGGTCGGATTCAAAGCAGTCGCGGAGATGACCAGACTCTGGTGGACCGGGGCTATGGCATACGCCACGCGAAGGTCGAGATTCTCCGTCGTCTCGTTCTTGGCAACGGGGAAGGATTGGAACACCACATATTTTCCAGTCACGTCGAGTATCAGTGGTACGTGCGGCGTGGTCAGATGAAACGCGCCATTTTTGTCGGTTTCAGCTTCAGCAGTGCCGTTATCCCACGTGGCAGTGACTTGAACTGCCGGCACAACCTCATTGCGATCCGTGACTACGCGTCCGGAGACGATCCGGGTCGCGGTAGTTTGCGCCCAGGCCGATGCAGCAACAACTCCAACGCTGCACAGGCATGCGGCGAGAAGCGCTCTCGGCCCTCGGATGGTCGCGGGATTCATCGCGTAACCGGTCCTTTCGCGGAGGCAGAAATCAGCGCTAGTGTGGCCTGGGCCTGTTCCGAATCCTGACCTGTCAGGGCAATGGCTTGCACCAGGAAATCCCTGGCTGCGGCAGTCTCGTTCAGCGCCAGGGAAATCTCACCAGCGTGGCGGAAAATTCGGGCGTTTCGAATACCGACAGCCAGTGCGAGATCAATCTGTTGGCGAGCTTCCTGGTCTTGCCCGTTCCGATGGAGCGCCCAAGCATAGCAGTCCTGGGTGAAAACATCATGCCGGCGGCCGTGTTCGCGCCGGGCTACTTCGAGGGCCTTGTCAGGCTGATTCGCGTGGTCCGCATAATAAAGGATAAGTTCGTGATTGGAATTGTCGGAGATCCCCGTCTCAGCCAGTGATTTTTGTTCAAACTTCTGAAACGTCGCTTCGGCGTCCGCTTTTCTGCCTGCGAGTTCGAGCGCCTCGCCAAGATCGTATAAATTCTCCGCGTGTGGGGCGCCATCGTACCGCTGCTGTAACAATGCGACCGCTTCGTTGTAGCGCTTCTGCTGAATTCTGACTTTCGCCAGATTTCCAAGTGCGTAGTGATACCCGGGGAACAGTCGCAGCGCTTGCTGCAATTGTTGCTCAGCGATGTCGACACGCCCAACCGAGAAGTTGAGATGTGCCATCTGGGTAGTGATCCAGGCAGCGTCTTCCACTTCAGCCGGAGGTGTCGAAGCCAGGGCCATGCTCATCAACCCCAACGCTCCATCAACGTCACCGAACAATTCTCGCAAGTAGGCGCCGCGTGTAATACCGGGCAGGTTGCCGGGACGAAGGTCCAACATCATCTGCGCCGCCGTTTCAGCATCCTTATATTTTCCGAGTTCAACGTTCGCATCGGTCAGAAAGCCGTACACCATCACGTCGTCGGGTGTTCTTTTATTTAGGGCGAGCGCTGCTTTACGAGCAGCTGAGAATTCATGTTTCCCCAACAACAGCCATACATGAATCTTTTCCCCATCGAAGTTGCCGGGAGAGATTTCGAACGAACTCTTCAATGCATCTTCGCCTTGGCTATAAAAGCGCGGGTCCGACGTTTCACGTGCCCGGCGTGACAGGGCAAGAGCCAGCGCATTGTAAGCTTCGAAATTGCGCGGGTTCTTTTCGATCAGACGATCGGCGGCGGCGATTGCCTGTTCTGCGGGCGACAGTTTCTTTCCGTCTGTAGAAGTGGCCGTTTCGGCGAAGACTGGCGTGACCAGAGCGGCGAGCATGAGGCAAGTAATGATCCTGCGCATAACGACTCCTTATTATTAGGAAAGTGTGGCCGCCGGTTCCGGGCGGCCACGATGAATGTTTAGTTCACAGGGCAAATGCCGCCAGGTTGACCGTTGCATCCGGACTGGCCGGGGCCGACGTGATGGGCATTGCGTCCACTGTTGGCCGGTTGTACGTACGGGAACGTGGAGCCATATCCGTTCTCGTTTATGTTGACGCCGTCGCCGACGGCGGCTCCATACTTCTTGGGATCCGCCAGAATGCCTACAACCGCTCGTGCAGCGATGTCGACAACATCGTCGACAGGACGACGACCATTCGGGAATCCAGCCACGTCACCAGCCAGAAATCCCAACCGCTTCTGGCTTGCGAGTGGAGTTGGAGGAATGCCTGTGTTCAGACGGAGCAGGTCCGCAATTGGTCCCGTATCTTTCGCACCACATCCGGGACAGATCGGAGCCGTATACACGACTAGCGGCAGCAGATCGGTCCTTGGCGCAGGAGGAATAGGGATGTTCAGGATCGACGAGAACAAGTGTGCCAAAAGAGGGTCGAGAAAGAAGTTGGCAAATTGTTTGTCGTCTTTCGGATCGGAGACGCTGAACAGATCTTTCGATCCTGTACCGATAATCAGCTCATTGATGAGGGAATTTCCCTCGCGGTTTACTTGCCGCCACTTTCCAGCCCCATCGACTTGGCCGCTGGTCCGACGAATCGAAATACGTTGCCGTGACGTCGCTCCGTATGTTCCGAGGACGGCTTGCTTGTCGGTAGCCGGATGGAGTTGACCATCTTCTGTCAGCATCGTGATGGGCACCTCCAACACAATGGAGTTGACGTTGAAACCGGCCACCGCGTCGGGTGCGTAGTTGTGCTTGTCGTCGGCATCCACTTTTGACGACAGGATGCCTCCGACGCCCATGCGGAAGTTCAGAGAATCGAAAGCCGCGCCGAGGTCGATATAAAACGGATCATCGACTGTTCCGGCAAAAACCCGCACGCCATTGCCGAGTTCATAGACTCCTTGGTTGAACAGGCGTCGATAGTTCGGCATCGTGAGCGGTCCGACATTCGATGGAACCGCGAATAAGGTGCGGCCGCCGGTGAGGTCGGTTGCAACTCCATCCTTGATCATGGTGACGCTATAGTTCTGGCGCAGGCTCAATCCTTCCGACCCGGGACCAGCGAGCGCTGTAATCTGAGGGATGCCCGCAATGCCGCCGGCGAATCCGGTGAACACTCCAGGCAGGCGAACTTCTGTGTTAAAGCGAAATTGAAACGTGATGTCTTCCTTGCCGTCGCGATTGTTATCGACCTTCATTTCATAAAGAACGTTGGGATCGAAGGGGAAATAATTGGGACCATTGGCCGGCTCGAGCAGTCCGTCGACGTTGAGGATCATCGTGACGCGATCAGGATGGTCGTAGCTGACGAAGGCGTACCAGTCCGTGACGTCGGCACTATGATCCAGCGCTGAGATCGGCGCCTCACGATGGCTGGACGCGAACACACTGGTCGAAACCAGTATGAACGCAGTCATCAGGAGCGCCACCAGGGTTATCTTTTTCTGCATGAGATTATCCTTGGATTGGAATAGTGAACGTCGCCCTTGACGCTGGTGCGCGGCGCCGCGTCTCAGCGGCTAAATTTGGCTACGTTTACAATTTCAAGTACGCAGGGAGGAGAATTTTGGATTGGTTCGCGGAGATTTTCGGGAGGGTCTGCGACGAAAAACGTTTCGGACAGGTACTGCAGGAGAGCCATACGGAAATCAGATGGGTCGTTTTGAACTCGATGCAGCCACCAATCGGGAAGCAGCGAAAACTTTCAGAGCAGGTCTCTCAATGAAGACACAAGCCCAAACATTTAGACCAGGTAACGTGGTGAGCCGGGAGTTTACAGCGCACTTGCCGACCGCCTGGTTGTTTTAGCTAGGACTAAGAGCTAGTCGGCCCGCCCCTCCGAGATAGTCCTTTGCGCCACCCGGCGGCTGTTTACGCAAATGAGCTCGATCAGTTTTGTAGACGCCGGTCAGTACCGGCATGCGCTTGATGTGCCGCCCCGGGTCGAGGGATGTTGAATTCCTTAATCTTCTGATACAAAGAACTCCTGGGCATTCCGAGTTTTTTGGCTGCAGCTTCCACTCGCCATCCCTCTCGAAATAAAACCTCCTCAATATATTGGCGCTGCACTTGTTGCAGAGTGCGGGCAAAACCTCCATGCGACATCGGCTCGGAGCTCGAGTCGAAGAGGAAATCCCGTTCTGTGAGCACGCGTTTTCCACTCACCAAAATGGCGTGCTCAAGAAGGTTGCGAAGCTCGCGGATGTTGCCCGGCCAGGAATACGCCTGCAGTGCGGAGATCGCACTCTGTGACACCTCGGGCCGTGGCACACCCAGGTCCTTCGCCAATTGTTCGGCGAATTGCCGAGCCAGAGGTTCGATGTCTTCGGCGCGATCGCGCAACGACGGGACAATCAATGAAATGGTGCTGATGGGAAAATAGAGATCACTTCGAAATGTTTTTTCCTGCACCAGTTTGGCAATGTCACGATGTGTCGCGCTGATCAGTCGAAAATCCACATTGCGGTTGTGAACGGCTCCTGCGGAGCGAAACTGCTTCTCTTCAAGAATCTTCAGCAATGTTGGCTGCATCTGCACGTCTAGTTCACTGATCTCGTCGAGGAAGAGCGTGCCTTTGTGGGCGATTTCCATCAGTCCGGCTCGCGCTGCTGTTCTGTCGGAACCCATTTCCCCGAACAACTCGCGCTCCAGAGCTGGACCCGCGAATCCACCGCACTTTAGTTCTGCGAATACCTCCGAGGATCGCGGGCTATGATTGTGAATCCAACGCGCCAGGAGTCCTTTCCCCGTTCCTGTCTCCCCCACGATGAGGATGGAATTATCTGTTGCCGCGACGTTATGAGCCAGCTCAGAGAGCTTTTGAATGGCTGGGCTCGTACCGAGAAACGGTGAGATCTGATTGCGTTCACGGAGTTCGTGTTCCGCGATCTGATTTTGCCGGTTGCGATGAGTGTCCACCAAACGCTGAATCAATACTGAAAGGACGGTGAGATCCACGGGCTTGGTTAGAATCTGATCCGCACCTTGCTTAACGGCCTGCATGGCCAAGTTCATGGAACCCTGGGCGGCTAGCATTATCATGGCCACAGATGGATTCACCTTGCGGAAGCGCAGCATCAAATTGATGACGCTTTCGCCGTGCTGGCTGCAGTCCAGGACCACCACGTCTGGACGATAAGTAAGTCCCCTTTCTTCGCTCTCATTGCAGCTCTGTCCACTCATCGCGTCGAAGCCCTTCGAACGAAGAAAATCAGTGATCTCTTGGCGAAGGGAGGTCTCGTTTTCGATGACAAAGACTCTTTCTGTACTCATGGATCTCCTCAGCAGCGCAGCAGCACATCAGTTACTGATGTCCCAGTGAAGCTTCGTAAGTTTTAGCCGAGATCTGAAGGGTAGCCTTCAGTCGATTGCCCAACCTTACTATGGGGGAAGTTAGTTTTGCGATTGAGGAGAACTACTCAATCGTCGAAAACTACTCAGTCGTCCGGAAAAACGGCGCTGGCCACGAATCGCAGTGGAAACGTTATCTGCGCTGGACCCTTTGAACCAATCGCGAAAGGGTTTGTAGACACAGTGAAATTTGGTTTTTATGGGAAGCGATGAGCTTACCTTTGGACTTCCCCTGTCAGAAGAGACGGTTGTGAGATCCGTGTGTTCGTTTTGCCATTAGGCCTCTGATGGAATATCGGCATGGAGCGATCCAAACCTGTGCTCGAAATGATGCCTGATCACCGCCGCTGTTCAAAACTTGCTTTTCGAACCGTGCTAGACCTACTCTAGGAGCCTGCAATGGTCGATAGACTGGACCCGTCTGAGGCCGGGGAGATGGCGACTTCGAAAAACGTAAGACGAGTGAGGGTCCTCGTTGCCGATGACCATGTCGTGGTTAGAAAGGGACTTCGCGCCTTGTTTGAGGCGCAGTCTGCCTGGGACGTGGTCGCCGAAGCTCGCGATGGCCGCGAAGCGATCGAGATGGCTGGGCAATTCCAGCCGGATCTCATCATTTTGGACATCACCATGCCACAGTTGAATGGCCTGGATGCCATACCACGGATCTTAAAGGCTTCGCCTTCAAGTCACGTTCTGGTTTTGAGCATGCACGACGAAGAGGAGCTCATCCAGCGAACGTTGCGGTCCGGGGCCAATGGCTACGTATTGAAATCCGACGCAGAGCAAAGTCTGCTCACCGCAGCTGAGGCCGTGCTGAGTGGACGGAGATTTGTCAGTCCTTCGGTAACGCGCGTTGTGCTCAATCGTTCGCAGTGGGAAAGAACGTCCACCGGAGCGCCTCATGGCAGAAAGCATGAGTTCAGCTGCCTGACCGGCAGGGAACAGGAAGTCATCCAATTGCTGGCGGAGGGTAAGAGCAACAAACAGGTCGCAGACCTGCTCTCGATCAGCGTGCGAACGGCAGAGAATCACAGAGCTCGCCTCATGAAGAAGCTCGGCGTAGGGTCGCTCAGCGGGTTGGTCCGCTACGCAGTCCGGAACAACATTATTCAGCCTTAGCAATACGTTCGTTGCATTCCGCGTTTCGCAAACGAGCTGCCGGGCTTGGCCTCCTCAAGGCTCTCGCATTCCACATTGACTGAATCAAGAATTAATTGGAGCGAACGAAACCCGGTCGCATCCTTAAGGCGAACCTGTTCGTTCAGGAATCGATAAATATGGCAAGAGTATTCGTCACAGGCTCATCGGATGGCCTTGGGAAGATGGCGGCTCAGTTGTTGGTGGAGCAGGGACACGGCGTTGTTTTGCACGCACGCAACGAGCAGCGGGCGAACGATGCTCGCGCCGCTGTGCCCCAAGCCGAGGCCGTGCTCATGGCAGATTTGTCGAGCATCAAGCAAACGCGCACTCTCGCCGATCAGGTCAATGCCCTCGGTGTTTTCGATGCGGTCATTCATAATGCTGGCTTGGGTTACAGAGAATCTTCGCGCAATCCAACCGAAGATGGCCTACCATCGGTGTTTGCGGTGAATACATTGGGACCTTACCTCTTGACTGCGCTGATCCAACGGCCGAAACGCCTGATCTACGTGAGTTCAGGACTGCACCACAGCGGGGATGCAAGTCTTGACGATCTTGCGTGGGAGAAGCGCAAATGGCAATCACAGCAGGCCTACTCCGACACGAAGCTGCACGACGTTTTGCTGGCGTTTGCAGTGGCTCGGCTTTGGCCGAACGTTTTGTCAAATTCGCTCGAACCGGGTTGGGTAGCGACGAAGATGGGTGGTCCCAACGCGACCGACGATCTCGACGAAGCCCATCGAACCCAAGTTTGGCTTGCGGTGAGCGGTGATCCGAAAGCGCAAGTCACGGGCGAATACTTCTTTCACAAGCGGCTTCGTAAACCGAGTGCTGTTACTCGTGACGCCGGGCTTCAGGAAAAACTGCTCAAAACTTGCGAAAGGTTTTCTGGAGTCTCGCTGCCGCGAAGCTAGTGATTTGACTCGGCTGACGGACTCGGACGCTTCTCTCGCGGGATGCTTGCGAAGAGCTCATTAATCTCCGCCTCGATGATGTCGATATTTACTGCACCGTCGTGCCGCGCATGAATGCTCCCATCGGGTGCGATCAGAAATGCAATCGGCAGGCCTAGAATTCCTCCGTAGAGTTCGCCGATCTTGGCGTTGCCCATGGCTACCGGATAATTTACTTTGAACTGCTTGTAGAACTGTCGCACCGGTGTGTCATCATCGTCCATCGAAACTCCGATGATCTGCAACCCCTGGTCGCGATACCTGTCTTGCAATTCAACGAAGTGCGGCGTCTCTTCCCGGCAAGGCTCACACCACGTCGCCCAGAAATCCAGCAGAACGACTTTGCCGCGGAAGTCAGATAGCTGCAGGTTCCCGCCATTGATGTCCGGAAGCACAAAGTCTGGTGCGAGAGATCGGTGGGAACCCGGAGGATGGCGTTCGCGGAACCGCGAATGCGCCAACATGAACAAGAACACGATGATAACAGCCGCGAATCCGATGACCAGTTTCTTGCTCATCACGGATCAGTCGCCTTTAGCGACAGGGTAGCCTTTCGCGACCCAGTCAGATCCAAAATTGTTAGCGATATAGAGGACTTTGACGTTGGTGAACCCGAGGGTTTGCAACGCCTCATCAGCAGGCTTCACGTTGGGGCAATGTGCCCACGGGCAACATCCGCAATAAAGAATGATGAACTTGCCTCGCGGCGCGGACTGGACCCGTTTTCGCAGCTGCTGCAGACCGTCCGTCGTGGCCGCGGGACCGATATATTCCGATCCTGGAATGTGAGCCTGCGAATACAGCACATGCGAACCGACATCAATTATGAGAGGGTTTTCGCCAGACGAGGTCTGCAGAATTTTGACCAGTTCCTCAGGTTTGATTCGCCGTGACTCGGGAATCGCATCCGCCTGGTGTGCGCCGCACGTTGCGCAGGCCAGGATAAAAACGAGGGCGCTCAAAACGAATTTGTTCGCGTGTGGATTACAATTCATCGCTCATCGATTATCCAGCGCCCGTGGCAGCGCCGCAAGCAATGGCGTCGGTCCCGCTTCGCCATCGCGAAGCAAAAGAGCTGGGTGTCCCGTTTAGACGCAAATCGAACTTGCGATAGACAAACCGGAAAGATTGGGTATGCTGTCAGCTGCACTCGTTAGGAAAAATTGCTGATTTGACACGTGTTTGGTGACCGTTTCGCGAGGTCGGCTCTACCAGGCAGGTGAAATAATCGGGGCACATATGAAGAAGACACTGTTGCTGGCTCTGCTCTTTTTGTTCTCGTTGCCGTCGTGGGCGCAAGGTTCCCGTTGGAGTGAACAGAAAGCTGCTGAGTGGTACCAGAAGCAGCCTTGGCTGGTTGGCAGCAATTTCATTC
>Ga0126371_10000181_pt1 | contig 48169 bp, 58 predicted proteins | sample PanSoiMetaPlot_4_FD_110145 | JGI IMG/M metagenome (GOLD analysis project Ga0126371, IMG submission 110145) | Tropical forest soil microbial communities from Panama - MetaG Plot_4 | ecosystem: Environmental > Terrestrial > Soil > Tropical forest > Bulk soil | place: Panama | collected 2016-02-17
AGGTCATGCTGTTCCAGCAGCATGCCACCGGCAGTTTCCGCACGCTTCTGCATGCCGTGGCACGGGACCCGGCAATGCTGGTCTTCCTCGATGCCGGCCAGAATGTGAGGGGAGCGCCCAACGAAAATTTCGGCCGCGAAGTCATGGAGTTGTTCACCATGGGCGTGGGCAACTACAGCGAGCGGGACATTCGCGAGGGGGCCCGTGCGTTCACCGGATGGCGCGACGACGACCTGACATTCCGTGTGGACGCTGCCAAGCACGACGACGGCGAAAAGAGCTTTCTCGGCCGCACGGGCCGGTTCGACGGTGTGGAGATTCTGGACATTATCCTGGAGCAGAAAGTCACGGCGAACTATATCGCCGGCAAGCTCTACCGGTTCCTGGTGCGCGAGGACCTATCCCCGGCGTTCCAGGACCGCCTTGGCGGGCTACTGCGCGACAACGACTACGAGATTGCGCCATTCCTGCAGACCATCTTCCTCTCTCGCGACTTCTACAGCCAGCCCTCGGTCGGGACGCACATCCGGGGACCGGTAGAGCTGATCGTGTCAACTTATCGTCGGCTAGGCCTTAAGGCGCTGCCCGGCGTGCCGGATTTCAACACGGCGAGCAGCAAACTCGGTCAGGTATTGCTCAACCCGCCAACGGTGGCCGGATGGGCCCAAGGGCGTGCGTGGATTACCCCCGGCACCTTGTTGGCGCGCGGGAATTTCGCTCGCGACGTTGTGCTGCCAGACATGATCGACTTTGTCGACCCCAACCTGATCCCGGACCCGCAAGTGCGCAGAGTGAACACACGCATCCTGAGCGGCATGGATATTACTGCTGCCACCAGCGAGCGAGACTCTGGTGGAAAGACGGAAGCGAGCATGGACAAAAGCATGTCCGGCACGAGAGCCATGGCCAACCTCCTAAGCGATCAGGAGGAGTTCAACACACACTATGCCAGCCTGAAGGGCTGGGAAGAGGCGGTGCGCAAAATCAAGCCGATTTTGCGCGCTCCCGCACAATTTAGTCTGACCGAGCTCGTGTTCGTGGAGCAGGCGAAGTCCACAGCCGACGCGGTCGATGCGCTATCACGTCGGTTTCTTTCCGTGCCGATTGACGATGAGGCGCGTGCCGCGACCATCGCGTTCCTGAACGAACAAATCGGCACCGACGACCTTGCGCGCGCCCGTAGCTACCTCGAGGAGCCGTTGCGGCTGGTCGCGCATCTGATCATGAGCGCGCCGGAATATCAGCTCGCCTAACCGAAGGAGGACCTCATGCCGACACCCTCATCAGTAAAGCTGGGTGGTCTGGCGCGCCGGGACGTGCTGCGCGCCGGCGTGTACGGACTAGGTCTCGGCGTGCTCGGTTGGGGCACCACACCTCTGCTCGGCTCGCGGGCGCAAGCGGCCGACGACGGGCGAATCCTGGTCGTGGTGGAGCTGTCAGGCGCGAATGACGGGCTAAACACGGTCGTGCCCTATGCCGATGACGCCTATTACCGCGCGCGGCCGAGGCTCGGCATCCGCGCAGAAAAACTGCGCAAGCTAGACGATCGCTTCGGCCTGCAATCGACCATGGTCGGATTCGAACGGCTGTACAAAGACGGGCATCTCGCAATCGTGCACGGCGTCGGTTACGACCATCCAAGCTTTTCCCACTTCTCATCGATGGCATATTGGCACACCGGGGCGCCCAACAGCGGCGACGCTTTCGGTTGGCTCGGACGTCTTGCAGATGGCATGGACCCACAAGGCAACGCCAACTTCCTCGTTAACGTCGAAGACCATGAATCGCTCGCCGTGCGGGCGCGCAATCATGTTCCGCTGGTGTTCGACAATCCGGAAGAATTCGCGCGCGGCGGGCTGTTCGAGGAGCAAAGTGCGCTGACCAAGCTAGCAGCCGCAAGAAGCGCGTACAATCCGACTGAGGCCTTCCTGTTTGACGTAGCAGCGAGCGCGCAGCATGCCGAACTACATGTGCGCGAGGCGTGCGCGGCTTATCGCACACCGGTGGACTATGGTTTATATCGATTCGGTTTGGAGCGAGTGGCAGCGCTGATCGCCGCCGGTTTTCCCACACGAATCTATTACGTCGCCTATCCCCACAACGCCTTCGACACGCATGTGACACAAGCGGACATCCATACGCGGATTCTGACATACACGTCTGACCACATCGCGGCCTTCGTACAGGATATGGCGCGGATCGGCCGCGGCGATGACGTGGCAGTGATGGTCTTCAGCGAATTCGGGCGCCGTGTCGCGGAAAATGCCAATCTCGGTACCGATCACGGCACCGCAGGACTCGCCTTCGTCGTTGGCCGGAAGGTGCGAGGCGGCCATTACGGCGCGATGCCGAGCCTGACCGATCTCGACGATGGTAACATGCGCTACACAACGGATTTCCGCCGCGTTTACGCGACCATGATCCGTTCGTGGATGGGCTATCCCGACGTGCGCGCGGTGCTCAAGGAGGAGTTCGCTCCACTCGATATATTTCCTGCGTAACTGACTTGCTGCGGCCTATTCGTGCAGATCCGCGATGACTCGATCGACCCACCCTCGCGTCTGGAGACTTAAGCGGTTCTTGCGGGACTTTGGATCCTAATGGATCAACGCGACGCTCCGCCTTTGCCTTCCGCGAATTCAACCCTTGCCGACCCAAAGAGAAGGCCGCCCAATCGGGGGCGGCCAGTCACTCACTGCAGATGAGGCTTACTTTTACTTCTCCTCACCCTTATTTAAGACGTTTCGGGCACGGTCCTTATGTTGCCCGCCATATATCTGCGCCACTTTCGTCTTGTCTCCTCGAGCTTGCGCCGGCAACTTTCTGTCGTCTGTGACCTTACCAGCGGGTCTTTGGCGGCATCCTTCACTTCCTCAGTAGCTCCCTTCACGGGTTCGCGACCCATGGCATCCTTTGTCAAACCATTTTGAAAGCGATAACGCGCGATCCTCGGCTTGGTTCACAGTGACTTTTGCTAGGGCAAACAGACAGTTAGCGCCGCCACCATGTGGAAACGAGGTAGTCAGCGCGAATGCGTCCGCTTCAGGCGCTGCATTTGATCGCGTCGCCCGGCTCTCAATTCTTAATAAAAAAATTCCTAATGAGAAAATTTCTGGTGAAAAGGAAGAGGCTCGCCCCGTCCCATCTATCGGAGCCTCTCATAGTTTGGCCCAAGTCTTCGGAGCATCGGGCACCGAAGATAGGGCGCGCCGTATAGGCGGCATTCATGGCCAGATAATGGCAACGTTTGCAGCAAAAGACGAATCACTACAGGAAGGGTTATCTTTTTGAAAAGCTGACATCGGCAGTCATCGGGAGTCTAGGGTGGTTTAACAGAGGTCCGCTGGATGTCGCTCATGGATTTGCAACATGCTCACGGCCTTGATCGTGACAGGCTCGGCCGCGTTGGCGCTGTTGTTGCCGGCGACCCTGTTGGTGTCGTCGCCTATTCCGCGGCGCTCCGCGAAGGCAGGGGCGGACGCCACGATGCGGCCAACTGCTTGGCATAAAGCTCCTGCCACGGGCTCTGGTCGTCGCTGACGAAGTACCCGCTGCGCGCCGCGCGGAACACTTCAGGGTCCTCGACACCAGGCGGCAATGCGCCCCGATCACGCAGCGCGCGGGCTGCCATCAACAGGCGTCGACGCGTGCGCGTAATCATCTGATCTGACGGCGCGAGATGCTCGAGCCTATGGTCAACGATCGGACCCATGCTCTCGGTGATCGCTTGATCCTGCAGGTGGATGCCGTTTATGCCGCTGTAGATTGCGTTGCTGCGCTGGGCGGCACGATCGATTCCCCAGTCGTTGCTCGCGTTCGCTGCGAGCCGCCAACGGCCGAGCCATTCCGTCGTATTGGGAAGGAACGTGTTGCCGCGCCCCGCCCCGCCGATCGGTGTGCCATCCTTGAAAACCGGCTGTGGCAGCGTGATCGACGAGACGCCGCGCTTCCACCACAGATAACAGAACATCGTGTGACTGTCGTCGAGCGGGACCCAGGCGCGCGCGTGGACGTGACTGCCAAACTCACCATTGGGCGCTTGGGTCCAGAAGGGAAACAAGAAGTTCGCGAAGCGCCAATACGTGAGACCGGGGGCTGCCGCGCGGTAGGCACCGTACTGCGTGCCCCAGGCCGTGTCGACGACGTGGTACTCGGGGGCGCGGATCGTGACGGTATGACGGAGCGGCTCTGCGTCCGACACGTCGTCCGGATCCACGTGACCGGCGTGCAAAAAGCCGAAATGCGAGGTATCGATCTCGCCCTCGAGTGCCTGCAGGTAGTTGCAGTCGCGCTGAATGAGGCTCACATTGATTTCCTCATCAGGCACATGGAGTATTTCGAGCGCCGGGAGTTGTGGGACGCGCGGGCGCGAGCCCATGTAAACCCAGACGAGCCCGGCGCGCTCGACCGCCTGATACGCCCTCGCCTTCACCTTGTGCTTGAAATCTTGGTCCGGCGGTACGCTGGGCATGTCGACGCAGTTGCCCGCGACGTCGAATTTCCAACCGTGATAGACGCAGCGGATCCCTCCTTCCTCGTTGCGGCCAAGGAACAGCGAGGCGCAGCGGTGCGGGCAACGATGGTCCATCACCCCGATCCGGCCGGCGCTGTCACGAAATGCGATCAGCTTTTCACCGAGAAGCATCAGACGAACCGGTGCGGCGTCGCGCTGGAGTTCCGAGGACAGCGCCGCGGGAATCCAGTATTGCCGCATCAACTCTCCCATCACTGTCCCCGGGCCGAGTTGTGTCAGTTCCCGACTTTCGATCTCCGTCGTCATTCGTGTCCTCCCACACGGGTCGTGGGCACCGCAAGATGGCGGATATGTTAGCACGGATTTCATTCCCCTGATTCGCGAAAGGTGAGCTCTGGTGCAAAAATGCTGAGCATCGCCAGGCGCCTCCGCTCCGAGGTCAGCACGGACAGCGGCCATGAGGTGACGCCGCGGCGAGGCGAACAGATTGTCGATCAAATGGTGACCTCATTTGCACTGAACATCGCCGCCCGCGAGCCCCAATTGGGGGCACCTTTCCCGGGCATCGACGTTTATCCACCCGCGAAGGGCGGCGAATTCAGCTACAGGCCGGCGCGGTGCTGATCGCCGCGAGCCGGCGGGGGCGGAAAACGCCCGGCGGTTTTATGCGACCCACCCTGCCCTGGCGCAAAACCGCGAGACATCGAGAAAGCTTCGAGACTGACGCCAACGCATACCGTAGACGGGCGTGGTCACGATGCCGGTTGGAGCCCGACCGCCCGCAACCCTCAAAATCATTACTGGGCCTGGTAGGACTTGAACCTGCAACCAGGCTGTTCTGAGAAAACGCTGGTTGAGGGCGGCTTGGCGCCGCCGGTCGGGCATCCCGAATGCCGGCAGGACCCTAACACGCTCACAGGCCTCGTAGAGGACGCCGATCAGACGTTAGGCATTGGCAAAGCTCGACAGCCGATTTTCGAGATTGGCCTTGACCGCCTCGATCTGGTTCGGCCTGCCGATAAGACGCTGCTGCTCAGTCGCCTCCGCATCGGGACTGCGCGCGGCGATGTCGCGGGCCGTGGACATGGCCGCGGCCCGGGGGTCCTCGACCAGTCGCGTCGCGAACCCGTATGCGAGCGCCTCGTCGGCGGAGAAGATCCGCGCGGTGTAAGTCAGTTCGCGGACCACGTCCTTGCGCGCAAGATGGCGCATGAGCTGGGTTCCGGCCATATCCGGCACCACGCCCCATTTTGTCTCCACAATCGAGAGAAGCGTGCCCGGCGCGACGTAGCGCAGATCGGCCCCAAGGGCGAGTTGGAAGCCGCCGCCGAAGGCGGCCCCATGCACCGCGGCGACCACGGGCACGGGCAGTTCATAGCCAGACGATGTGTTGGGCCCAATTGCAGATGCCGTGCGTGCGCGCGGCGAGACCCGCGAACGGCAAGAGGCTGCCGCGCCCCGCGACCGCGGCGACTCTCTCGACATCAAACCGGCGCAGAAGGCGGACCCGAGCAGGCGCTTCAGGCGTCAACCCAGCCGGTGAGCACGCGAGGGTATATCGGTTCGCTGGATCACGCCGTATGGCGATCAACGGAGCTCAAACGCCAGTTGCCCGCGGGATCCAGCTCGAGCACCGTCGGACGCAATCCGAACGGCTCAGGCGTAACACCGCGGATCCAAAGCCACATGCGTTCGACGGCGACCTCAATGAAGGCTGCGTTCGCTCGGTCTGCGTCACTGGGGAAATAGACGTCGTAGGCTTCCTTCCAATACCGACGGATCTCGGACGCATCCTCAAGCACCGCGGCCTTGCCGATCAAAACGACGAATGCATCTTCAGGGTCACGCTGAAAGATGAGCTCGACGTTGCCGGCACGCCGGATGTCGGACGCTTTGCGCGACCGACCATCAGTAACGAATCGGATCGTCCAGCGGCTCTCGTCCGCGTCGGGCAGGATACGCCCCATTGGCCGCGCGCTGGCGCGGCCGTTGTCGCTTTCAGTCACCAGCCAGCAGTAGCGTACGCTTGCCACAACCTTTCCGGCTCCCGCTAGGAGCCGGCTAACTCCCCCATCATCGCGCCCGTCGTGCGCCTGTGACATTGGAAGCCTCCATCCAGCAGGTACAGCGGATTCAAGTGATCTCCAGAAGCGATGATATCGATTCTTGACTAATAAGTCTAGACCATATAGTCTAAATAGATGGGACGCGCACTCTTCGACAATGCGGGCTTTCTCGCCGCGGCCCGCGCCTTAGCTTGTGAATGGGGCCCCAGCGCTGTGACGGTCGATTCTGTGACCCAGCGCCTCAAGGCGCCAAAGGGATCATTCTACCATCGCTTCGCTTCGCGCGACGCGCTACTCGGCGAGTTGTGGCTGAAAACCATCTTTGCCTATCAAGAGGGATTCGTCAGAGCCATCAAGGCCGGCGACGGGCTCGCCGCCGCGCTTCACACCCCGGCCTGGGCACGCCTGCACTTGGATGACGCGCGCTTGCTGTTGCTCTACAGCCGTCATGATTTCGTGCACGGGGATTGGCCCACAGCTCTCAGACGTGGCGTACGCGATCAAGCGCAGCGGTTCGAGTCCTGCCTGACGAGCTTTGCACGTCAGGCGTTTGGCCGCGCTGGTCCGGCGCAGCTCCGGCGCGCCACGTTCGTGCTCGCAGAAGTTCCGATCGCTGCTGTAAAAACGCACCTTGAGCGTCGCGAACCGCCGCCGATGTTGGTTGATGAATTGATAACGAGGACGTATCACGCGATCCTCGACGACGAGATGCCGAGCTATACCGACGACGACGCCTCAACTCGTCCGTGATGCCGCGTTGCAATTCCTAGGCCCCCCTGCCGCCGCCGCCAAGTCCGGAATGTAGTGCGGCCGACGCCGTGGCTTCGCGTCCGGAACGTTACGTCGTGCCCAGTTTTGCTGTTGACACCGTCAAAGTGGTATAGCTTGATGCACCGCTGCCAGCGAGACGTGCGGCAGTCAGCGTTGGGATCGTGACGTGTTGACGCTGTGGCATCGGCATTTTCAACACCCAGCACCGAGTATGTGTTGCCGGTGCGGGACACTGGGATCAAGAGATCCCTATGCCTGATCTGCCCGCACCAAGAGCTCGTCAGATTGCCGCAGCAGTGATTGGGAACGCACTCGAATGGTACGACTTCATCATTTTCGGTAACCTGACGATCGTCATTTCCCGATTGTTCTTTCCAGCTGAAAGCCAATATGCATCGCTGCTGCTAACCACCGCGACCTTCGGGGTCGGCTTCTTCATGCGCCCGGTCGGTGGCATCTTGCTCGGGATCTACGCCGATCGCAAAGGCCGAAAAGCCGCGCTGCAGTTGATCATCAGCGTGATGACGGTCGCCATTGCCATGATCGCGTTGGCCCCTCCCTACGCTGTCATCGGCGTTGCAGCCCCGGTGATCATCGTAACCGCTCGCTTATTGCAAGGCTTTGCCACCGGCGGAGAATTCGCCAGCGCCACCGCCTTCCTGGTCGAAAGTGGCCTTCCCAATCGACGCGGCTTTTACGGTTCTTGGCAGATGGTTGGCCAAGGTCTAGCTGCGCTGGTCGGAGCAATCTTGGGCGCCCTGCTAACGCGGAATCTTGCGCCCGAATCGCTTGACAGCTGGGGCTGGCGCGTGCCTTTTCTGTTCGGCCTGCTCATCGGGCCGGTAGGACTTTATATCCGCCGGCATCTCGAAGAAACTCGCGCTTTTCTTCAGTCGCGCGAAGGACCAAAGAAGACACTGGGTCTTGGTCCGATCCTCGCCACGCATGCGAGACCCGCCCTGGCGTGCGCCGGCGTCGTCACCGCGGGCACCATATCTTTCTACGTGATCCTGTTATACATGCCCACCTTCGCGAGCACGCAACTTCGTGTGACGTTAGGGGAAGCCTTCACAGCGCAGGCGATAGGCCTCGCCTGTATGATCGCCATAACGCCGTTATTCGGAGCGCTCTCGGATCATATTGGACGCAAGCCAATCATGATCACCGCGCTCGCACTTTATCTCGTTTTGCTCTATCCATTATTTCTTTGGGTTCATACCAATCCTTCATTCCGAAATTTGATGATTATGCAGCTCGTGTTTTGTACTTTGCTGGGCGCATTTATAGGTCCCTTTTCAACGTCAATGGCCGAGCAATTTCCCGCTCGCACGCGCTCCACCGGCATGGCGGTTGCATATAACGTGGCGGTGATGGGCTTCGGCGGGTTCGCGCAGTTCTTCGTCACTTGGCTGACGAAGGCGACCGGTTCTCCGATTGCCCCGGCATTCTACGTGATGTTCGGAGCCTTGATCGGCTTAGTAGCTGCATTCTTCCTCGTCGAACAACCCCGCGGTGACGCATCTCTGCTGCCGCAGCAATAGCGGCATATCCAATCGAGCTCTCGTTTCCGTCTCTGTTTGCGGGTAACGAAGCGACGGGCTGATATCGCTGGCCCGCCCCAATGATCATGCGGCCGCCAACGGAAGCCTTGTGGCCGCCAACGCTGCACCCATCGGCATGGGTTCAAGCTGCCAGGGTAGCGACTCCGCCACCGCCGGAACCAGGACTGCCTTTGTTGCCGAAGATGTGCAGCGCTTCAGTTTCGCCGCGCGCGCATCCTCTAGCCAGGCCAACGCTGCTTGCGGCAGCGCTGCTGCCGCAGAGCGTCGTGTCGCCCCAGGTCGTCGCCCCCTGGCGGGTTCCTAGGGTCAGTGTCGAAATGCCCGGAGATCCAACTACTTGCCCCATATCGTCTTGTAGTGCATCTGATAGTTATTGTCAGGATCATATATGTTATTAGGTCCACCATCATATTGTATGTTATCTTTTGTCACCAGGTGAACAGGTGCGACATAGCCGCTCGGGGGTTGCCCAGACAAAGCGCGGTTTAGCTCATCAACAAGTTGCCAACCAGCTTCGTGGAGCGGTTCCGCAACTGTCCCGATTTGATATTCTCCAGAACGCACACGGTTGAAGGCCGCGACACTGCCGTCGCCTGCGGAGATAAAAGTGGGAGGACCGGACGACGGTATCCCAACGCTACGAAGGGCGGGAGAGGCGAAATCGAAGTAGAGGTCATTGATGCCCAATCCAGTCGTCCAGCCCTTTCCAAATCGCTGCAGCAACGAAGTCGTATTCTGAGGCATCCGCGCCGCCGTATCCGCCAAGGGCGTATTGACATAGTCGAGGAGCTTGCAACCGGAGCACGCTTGAATCACATCTCGCATAGTCTGCGCCTTCTTTATACCTATGGCATCGCCGGACTGCCAAAAGATCACCGATCCTGCGGCGCAGTTCGTCGTTTGGAGAGCGTATGCCGCCGCCACCTTTGCCACGCTGGTCGCGTCCGTCGTCACGTTAGTAAAGATCGGCGGATCCCCGACCGGTCCCGACGACGCAGTAGAATGCCAACCAACGATCTTGATACCCTGCTGTGCTGCAGCGCGGATCGCCTTTGCCTCCTCCTGCGCATCAACTGAACCAAGTATAATCCCGTCTGGCTTCAACGCCACTGCTTGATTGATCGCCGCAACCCTCCCGGCGACGTTGCCGGCTCCGTCGATGATCTTCAGTCTCCAACCAATCGCGGCAATCGCGCTTTGAACGCCCTCACTCACCCCCAATACCCCGCCGTTGCGCATGTCTTGCGCTGCGTAGACCACCAATTTGTCCGGCAGAGCCTTGGGACCCGTCACCGGACCATCCCACTCGGTGGTATGACGCTGCGCTGTCGCGAGCAACTCCAGCGCGGCAGCCACAGGACCGGATGGCGAGCTTCCACAAGACGCCGAAGTCGCCTCCGCCAATTGCGCGCCCAGCGCGGTTTGAATGCCGGCCCCCAGACTCGCGCTCGCCAATACGCCAATCAGTGCATTGATTCTCAGAAACTTGATTCTCTTAGCGGTCATCTGTGAACCTCCTGGGTTTTAAGGTAGTCCGTTTGGCAAGTCGAAACGATCACGGGTGGGCGTTTAGCGGACAACCCCTCCGGATTGCTCTTGGTCTTGGTTGGGTTTATCCTCGACGTCTATCCCGGATCCCGCCCGCTGTCCGGCTGCGAGGCCGGCCGACCTTTGTCGCCGTGAAGTAAGTCCAGCAAGTCCCACGGCGATTAGCAGTGTTACGCCGTTGAAAAGCGGCTCCACGTAGAATGAGCTCCCAAGCTGCTCGATACCAGCAATTCCTACCGAGAGCAGGACGACCGCAACGATTGTCCCCCAAACGTTGACACGAGCTAGGCGGAACGCAGTCGATCCGAGTAACGCGCCGACGAATGATGGCAACAAGTAGGGCGGGCCTACGTTGCTCTGCCCGATTTGGAGCTTTGCTCCGAGGATAACGCCGGCAACTGCGGTAATGAAACCAGATGCCGCGAAAGCGAGGATTACATAGCGACTCTTGGGAATACCGACGAGCTGTGCTGCTCTGGGATTCGCACCAATTGCATAGAGGTATCGGCCAATCGGTAGATATTCGAAGGAAATCCATAAGCTCACAGCTAGCACGAGAACGTACACGGCGGGCGCTGGAACGCCGAAAACCATCAGGTCATTTATCGCGGTGAAGCCACTCGGCAACTGGCCCACAATTTGCTGACCACCGGTGTAAGCAATCGATATGGCATAGAGAATAGACCCAGTGCCGAGCGTCGCAATAAACGAATCGATCTGCGCGGCCTCAACCAGCAATCCGTTGATGATTCCCACCAGCAAGCCGATCGCACACACTAGCAAGATTGCTACCTGCCAGGGGAGGCCCGCTTCCACCTGAAAGCCGATGGAAAGGATGTGAGCGAGTCCTATCCCATATCCGACGGAAAGATCGAACTTACTGGCCGCCAACGGAAACATTTGAGCAAGCGACACGAGCGCCACAATTGATTGATCGCTCAAGATTGCGCGGAAAGTCAAAATTGTCAGGAACGTGGACGGAAGCAGCACCGTGAACGAAACGATCAGTATAACGGTCACAAACAATAGTCCGTACCGTACCAACAGATTGCGCGCGACAACAACCGCACGAGCCAATTCGATGCGCGCGAACAGCTTCGCGGTTTTGGATCCTTCATCCGACTTGAGTGAGGTGTGCATCTTCATTCAGTTTCCCGTTGCGGCACTCGCGAACTCGATGAGCCGCGGAACCGAAATTTCCTCTCGCGACAGTTCAGCGACCATTTCACCGCGATTAAAGACGAACGCGCGATTACACACCAGCGCAACTTCTTCAAAGTCGCTTGACAGAATCAAAATGCAGCAACCGGCCGATAAAGCTTGATTCATGATCACGTAGATGTCGGACTTTGCGCCGACGTCCACGCCCTGAGTGGGCTCCTCCAGTGCAAAAACGATTGCCGGTGTGGCGAAGCCGCGTGCCAGCACGGCTTTCTGCTGATTGCCGCCGCTTAGTGTGGCAATCACCCGGTCAGGATCGGCGGGGCGCACATAGAATCGTTCGAGCAACTCGCGCGCCTGGCGTCTTTCCGACCTCGGTAGTAGGAAGCTAAACAGCTGTCTTTGCATCGTTGAGGGATTTATGAAGAGGTTTTCGCGAACCGTGAGACCGGGAGCAAGACTCTCTTCCTCACGGTTACTCGTGATGAACGTGACCCCCGCTGCAATCGCCTGCCGTGGCGAGCCGAGTACGACCCGCCGGCCACGAATGCGGATGTCGCCATGGGCGCGGGGAATTATGCCGGCTATCGCTCGGCCAAGCAGCTCATGTCCTGCTCCACGCAGCCCCGTCAAGCCAATGATCTCGCCCGCCATGGCGGAGAAGGAAACCGGTTTTAGAGCCCCAAGCTGGACGCCACGCAATTCCAAGAGCGGTTCTGAGGATGGCTTTGGGGCTCGGATAAAGACAGCCGAGAGCGGCCTTCCGACAATCGCGTCTACCAATTCTCCAGTCGACGTTTCCGAGACGTTCCGGGTCGTGACAAGCCGGCCGTCCCTCATGACTGCAACCCGATCGGCAATCTTAAAAACCTCGTCGATGCGATGTGTCACATAGATCATCCCGACCCCGCGCTCACGAAGATGCCGAAGCACATCAAAGAGCCGATCGACGTCGGCTGTTGGAAGGCTGGCAGTCGGCTCGTCCAGCACGAGTACATCAACGTGCATCGCCAGTGCTCTGGCAATTGCAACAAGCGACCGCTCGGTGCGTGACAAATCGGAAACATTGATTGTTGGATCAATCCTGAGGCCGACGTGCTCCAACGATCTCTCAGCGTGTTGTCTGGTCGAGCGCCAGTCGATCATTCCGAGCGCCCTGTCGTAGCCACTGACGAGAGCGATATTCTCGGCAATCGTCATGGTATCGATTAGTCCATGGTCTTGGTGAATGAACGCAAGCTGATTATTTCGACGATGATCAATAGGTTCGCCATGAAGAAGTATTGAACCCTGATCGGGCTGGTATATCCCAGCCAGGAGCTTAATAAGCGTGGATTTGCCGGCCCCGTTCTCGCCCAGCAATGCCACGATCTGTCCCCGCGGCAAGGTGAGGGAGACGTGGTTAACTGCAAGAGTTTCGCCAAAGCTTTTGCAGAGGTCCCGCAATTCTACAAGTGGCGAGACTGAAGGTTGGCACGTGTGACCCTGAGAGCGTAGCATCAGCCAGCATTTCCAGGTACTTATATTTCCGACGCAGCGGATTATTGCGCTTGTTCGGGCGCCTTGGCTAGTGGCGGCAGTCAGTGCTTCAATCTCGGCAAACCCGGATCTTCTACTGCTCGACGAGCCGTCCGAAGGCATTCAGCCATCGATCGTAGCCGACATCGGCCGAATGTTGCAGCGGATCAACCTCGAACTTGGCACCACAATCCTGTTTGTTGAGCAAAACCTCGATATGAGCCAGCGGTGTTATATCATGGACAAAGGCCGCATTGTGGCCGAGCACCACCGCGAAGCGTTGCAAATCGCGACGCATTGCGAGGGTTTACAGATCTAAAACGCGCTGTTGACAAGGAGGAAGACGCGGACTGGCTAAAAGATTCAATATTGGCCTGCAGGGCGGTGGCGCAGGGCAAGGCCGGAACCCGTCACTTATTGTCGGAAGAGCTTCAGGGCACCTATCACTATGTATATGGCCCTTATGCCAGGCCTGTGCTTATCATCAAACTCGGCGATATTGTCGAGGTCGAAACGCTCGACGCCTTTGGCGGAAGCATCAAAAGCGAGACTGATATCCCCAGCGAGAAATTCGGCCTGCCGGAATGGTCCCATCGCCGTTGAGGGCGCCGAAAAAGGTGACGCGCTGGCGATCCTGGTCCACAGCATCGTCCCACGTGGTCCGCATGAGACAACGGAAAAGATCATGACCACAGCGCACGACCGATGAGGGATGCGGCGCGAATCGCCTACCGCGAATTGGTCTTGTGGCTGGTAGCTGAATATGGTTTCGACAAGCTAGAGGCGTATATGTTGCTTAGCCAGGCTGGGCGCGTTCGCCTCGGTAATGTGGTCGATCCAAAGTACACGCTGGGCGCTTCTATTTCTCAAGCGGTACCTCAGTTAGAGTTCGATCGCCCTCACCAGCTGAAATCGCTAGTGGTCGAGGGCCTCATCAGCTGGTTTGGACTCTGGTGGCGCGCCAAGCGTCCGCGCCGTTCATATCCGGCTAGCAGATTTTTAGCCGCTAGCAGAGGCGTAGGCGTCAAGCTTCCAGCGACCACTTGCGGCGGCCGGTGACTACGCCAACCAGTTGCCGCAACGGCTCGAGACCGTTTCTGCGGCCACCAGCAGCCGATCAATTGCGAATGGCCGCGCATTTTATCGGCTGCCGGCCGCGGAAGCATTGGTCACGTGTGCATTGGCAGATGTCTCGATGGGTGGAGGGTGGCTCGAGTTCAGTGAGCCGCCCACGAGGCCAACTCCCAACCTCCAACAGTTTTTTACCGCGTGCAGATTTTCGGCGAGTTGGCGCTCGCGAAATATTGCCAGCGATCATGGCCGGGCTAGAAAGTGGATCGAGCAGCAGCGCGGATCATGTGCAGGCACCGGCTTAAATGAAGCCATAGTGTACTAAACCAAAGTATAGTCCTGAAGGATAGGCGCAATCCAAACAAAAAACAGCACGTTTGCGCAAGCGAATTGGCGGCCAGGGGAATAAATAGTACCGCAAGGGGGTTGTAACCGGAGGTAACACAAAATGCTCGAGCTCTATCTGCTCGCAGTGCTGACGAGCATCGTAGTCGCCGGCGGTGGTTGGCTTCTACTGCAACCCACGCCGCGGAGGTAAAACGAGATGCATGTCGCCCATTTGTTCGCGGACGGCATCCGCGAATACGAGATTGTAGCACGCCGTCGGGCGACTGCGATCAGGATGACCTTCACAACGAATCGGTGCCGATGGTTCCGGGTACCGTGCGGGTGGATGAGTGACGCATGAGCGACTTGGTTGATCGTGTCGCCGAGGCAATGAAAGCAACTGAGCTTGATTGTGCTGGCTGGGACCCTGACTGCTTGCGCGAACTAGCTCGGGCGGCTATCGAAGCTGTGCGCACCCAGGATATGGCAAACGCCGAGCCCGCTCCGGCTGACCAGCAAGCGGGCCAACATCCCGAGGAATTGCATGACCCGTTTTCTAGACGAGGAGTTTGGGCGCTTTTTTGATCGAAACTTTTGAATGGGCGACTGAGTAGGGAACGCTGGAGTTAAACACATGGGTACGAACAGAATCATCTTTCTCGCTATCGCGGCGGGCCTCTTGTACGTGGATTGGGTTGGGGGCATTGTGACGTACGCGACCCATATGGTTCCTGTTTAAGGGCGCGACTAAGCGCCGAAACATTCGTGGATGCAAATGCTAACAGCGTTGGTTTTGCCATGCTCGATTGGAACGACGGATCGCAGACAGCTCGCGCAAGCGCTCGATCAAACGGAGTTGCCTTTCATGTGCGTGACATATGGCATCAAAACGGCGACCAAAAATTCGCTGCCCGAAGGCAAGCACGTCACGACCGCGTATGTCCGCAAAAGCCAGATTATCCCGTAGTCCTGGCATGGTCCTGCTTTCTGCTCTTTGTCGGTGCGGGCGCTTTTGCCCTCGGCATGGCGATCCACCACGAAGCACTGGCCAAGCGACAAACACCACGGCTCGATCCGATCTATTACTGCGCGACGGGCGTTGGGATGCCGGCGTTTGAGCCCTGCAAGGAAAGGAAAGGCCAGAGGGACATCTGATGTCTGCCTCAGAGCACATCTACCTCGTAATGGATGCAGGGAGCCCCGTGGCTGCCTTCACGGTTCAGCACGAGATGCAAGCTTATCTCAAGCGGCGGCTCGAAACATTCACGAACCCGCTGGTTTACACGTTCGGAGGCAATCAAGGCCCTGCCATCATGACCATGTCGAGGGCGTTGGCAGACTGAACCTGGGGTTCTAGGAAACCGACTAGGTTATTCAAAGCCGGTAGTTGTCACGATCGGCTTGCTTGTGGCCTATCTCATGCTCGCCGCGGTTGTGTTTAGCCGACGGGCTATGCCGCCTTTGCCTGTGGGCAAAATTTCACTTGCAAGTCGGACGCGGCTCCGCCATTGACCGCGCCCCACGCGGCGAGCCGCGAGTACGGCGCCATCATCGCCCCTGGCGTGGGTACTTCCGCACGAGCACGTGGCCGAGGCGGAGAGCTTGGTAACGAGGGAGTAAGCCCATTGCGACGAGGCCGAGGTTAAAAACGATCGTCGCCGCTGCCGCGTTGAGAGCGTTCAACATGACGAATCTCCTTTTCCTGTCCTTTGATTGGTCTTTATTTGATCCCCAATGCGTCCGGCTGGCCCGCGCCAAATAGTGGGGAAAGCTGATCCACCGCATTGCCCGGTTGTGGCACATTGATTTGCGGCCCTGGATTGTTGAACTGCGGCGTTACTGGCTGCTGGGGCACATACTCGGGCAGACCCCAATCGCCGCGGTGAGCAGCGTAGTGTCCATGCAAGGACACCAGACCCGCATAACGGACGTAAATGCTCGCTTGTGCCACTGAAGCACGCCCCCAAGGATCGTACTCCGCGTAGCTGGTGGCGAGCGCAGGGACGGCAAGGCCGAGCATGATTGTCGCCACTGCGGTGGTGGGAATCTTCGACATGATCAATCTCTTGTTCATTTACTCAGCGAGGCCAGGTGCCGCCATGCGATGGTATGTCCCAAGCCACAATTCGCGCGCGTAGCCGGGGTGAGGGCACTCTCAACCGCACACAAGCTTGGCGCTCAACGGAGCTGAACGCCAACGACACACAAGGAAGTCGCGTCCACGTCGGAAGACCGGTGCAGCGGCGCGCCGATTGTCTTTGATTCTCGAGATCATGGGTCACCTCATTCGCATTATAGGTGCCATACTCCTATTAGCGCCCCATTCGCGTCACTTCTTATCTAAGAAGCGAACAATTTGTCTGTTCTATCCATTCTTCTAAAGTTACTGTTTTTCATATTCGAGTTAAGAGGTCGAGGACAGCAACGCGGCTGACATCTCTGCCAGCAAAACCGCGGATGGCGCAGGCGCGAAGTGCTTCCCGGGATGATCGGCGCACTAACGCGCCGTTCAACGGCAACGGCGAGCGCCATGGTCGCCGACCCGCACTCAGCGACGGGCGGAAAAATCCTGGTTACGGTGCCGCCTCGTGATGATCCTATAGGGCGAATTTACGCTCACAGACATATTGACGATGCGCGACAGCGCATCGGGGTATTTTTGCTCGAATTGTTCGAACTTGCTGGAATCGGCTCAGTACCGACCATCGACCTCGGTAAGGAAGCCGTCGACGGCGGTGGCACCCACGCAAGCCAAGCACCGTTGCGATGTTTTCTAGGATCAAGCTCGACCCCACGCGGTCTGCAAGTTTTGACCTCCGCCCTCTCCTCGGTCAGGCGGACGATACGACCCGCGGGAAACCGGTGCATCATCGCCTCCTGCCTTGAGCCTACTGGGCAGGTTCGATGCGCGCCGGTTGCGCATCCTGCTGGTCTCCTTCGGTCCGGGCGGCTCCATCGTACATTGCCCTCCAGGCGGCAAGCTTTGGGGCCGACCGGTCGAGAGCCGACAGTTGGCGCAGCGCAACGCGGACGCTCGCGCGCGCAAAGCGGTCGTTGCCGACGTTGATCGCGGACGGCCCTTCACCCGCCGCGATCGCCGCCGCCACTTTTCGCTTGAGAGCAACCAGCCTGCTATCGCCGAACGTCTCCAGCATGCGTTGAAATGTCTCGTGATGTCTGTCGTCGAACGGTCGAGGATGCCCGGCGGCGTCCTTGGCAGGATGCGGCGGATAGAGGTGAGCGCATGGCACGAATCCGCTGGGTATTGGCTCAGTTGCCGCGTGCGTCCGTCGGTGCGCGAGGAGTTTAGGCAGCACGTGGGTGTGCGGCCCCATCGGGCTTCGTCCGTCGGCAGCGGGAATCGGCTGGAACACCTCGATCCGTCCCAGGCGGCTGATAAGCACGCGATGCGGGCCCGCGGCGAGGATCACCCCCATTATGTCGTTTGTGGGTTCTAACAAACCTCGCCCCTCCTGCCTCCGCAATTCACCGAGCAGACCCGGGTCCGACGTGCGAATGCAGACGTCAACCTGAGGGCAGCAAAGGCCGAGATCGAACAGCACAGCATCGCGGTCCTCGGGTCGGAGCGCCGCGGCATCACGACCGATCTCGGTGATGGCGCTTCGCCGGTTCATCGCGCATCGATCGTCGCGAAGGCATAGCGCCAGGCGATGGTTCCAGCCCTCGCCAACAGCCGTCTCCGACGCGACCAGCCTTATTTCGGCAGTCGGCTCGATGTGAATACCGCCGCGGCTGGTAACGGCCGACAGGGCACTGGCACTCCGGGACAGGCCCACTGGCTCATCCGCATCTCGCATGAATTCGGCGATCGCCCCGAATGTACCGAGGCTCCAGTGGGCCTCAGGATTGGCGATCTGCTCGGCCAGCAGTGCGAGCGTCACCACTGAATCGGACATTTGGCTCCTCCCTTGTGGCTGTCCGGGCACGACGGGAACGCTGTCGCGTTTCCCGCGAATGACCGCGGCTTGGCAGGCCGCCTGCGGCGCGACCGCTTGGCGAATCGGGGTGCAGACGCCGTCGAAGGCGCGCGGAACGGTAAGCGCGATGAACTGAGCCCGCAGGTCAGCTCGCTTGATCCTTGGTTCGCGATACGGCCGGCGAACCAACCGAGGCCTGCCGATCAAAGCCTGTTGGGCCCCGGTAGCGGACATCAAAGAAACTCGTTGGTCGCTGCATTTTAGCGCGGTGGCGAAACCAGCGCTTTTCTCCCTCGCAATGCGGATATCCGCTCCTTATCAGGGGCCCCAACAGACTTCCAGTCCGAGTTGGCGTCGCCATTTCGGACGAGAGCGCTATTATCACTCTAAAATCGCCAGTGAACCCTGCCCGCTAAAGATGGTCACGGGCCCGCGTTCGGTAATGTGGCAACTGTCCATCGCCGATGAGGATACCCAGGCCCCCAAGGTTGGAAAATTCCTGTAGACGCCGACACTGTCGTTGATGCCGGATATAGAGACGCCAGCCGACCCCATACGATCGAGGTCAGTGAGGTCCCACGGCTCGACGTTGCCGTCGGGCCCAGCCGGCACGAGCGATAAACTCGTTTCCAAGGCGCAAGCGTTTACTAGCTCAAGCACATAAGGCGTTAATTGAATGCAAGAGCGCTCAGCGATTAGCGTGGTTCGCCGGCACTAAAATCCCATCTGAAGTCTATTGCGCGCCGTCGGTCGGCTCTTAAGTGATCCTGGTTGACACTTCCGTCTGGGGTGACCACCTGCACTTAGGAAACAAAAAACTGACGCAGATCCCTGAACTTGTGCGAATGGTCGCGCACCCACCCGCGTAAATAATCGACGTCCCGCGTCCCTTCGTTTCGGTCAATTCGTCGTTGCTATTGAGATGAAAGCAATTTTCCCTGCCGCGGAACCGGTCCGCGCGAAGGACATTGATGGTCAAGGAGCGTCCTTGAGGGGTGACCCATGGTTGAACAGCGCGAAGTGGAGCTCAAATTGGAGGTTCCGGCGAGAGACCTGCGGGAGCTGGAGCATTTTGCGCCGATCAAAAAGATCCGCGGCGGAAACGAGCTATTGACCTCAGTGTATTTTGATACTGACAAGCTGAAGTTACACAAGAACGGATTTTCTTTGCGTATTCGGCGCATTGGGGATCGACATGTCCAGACGATCAAACGGGGTGGAAATACCGCAGTGCTGGAGCGGGACGAATGGGAGTCTGAGACTGAAGGCGAATTGCCCGATTTCAAGGCCGCACGGAAGACGCCGCTGCGACCGCTCTTGTCCAAGAAGGTACGACGAGCGTTGAAGCCGGTGTTCGAAACGCGCGTTCGCCGGACCACCTATCCGATCAAGCACGGCAACGGTGAGATTGAGGTGAGCGTCGACAGAGGAGGGATCATTGTGAACGGCAGATCGCACCCTCTGCATGAGGTAGAGCTGGAGGTCAAGCGCGGCGCACCTTTGGAGCTATTTGAACTTGTCCACCAATTGGCCCGTCGAGTGCCGCTTACTCTTAGTGCCAAGAGCAAGGCGGAACGAGGTTATGAACTTCGTACCGATGAGATATCGCCGCCGATCAAGGCGATTGCCGTGCATCTCGCGCCGAACCAAGGCACGGCGGCGGCTTTTCAGATCATTGCACGTGCTTGCTTGCGCCAGTTGCTTGCAAATGTGCCGGCTCTCCAAGCAGGCGATCTCGAAGGCTTGCATCAAGTGCGAGTGTCGCTGCGACGCTTGCGTGCGACCATGTCCTTATTCGATGAGCTGTTGCAGGGCAATCAGTCCGCCGCACTCAAAAACGAGCTCAAATGGCTTACTGGCGCCTGCGGCCCAGCGCGAGAACTTGATGTATTCATGGAACATTTGGTAAAACCGTTTGCACGAACACACCGAGGCAAGGAAGTGGTGGCACTCCGTGACGATGTGCAACACCGACGAGAAGACGCGTTTTCACGGGCGCAGGCAGCCATTGATAGAGCAAGATTTCGAGCGTTGGCACTTGACGTTGTCAAGTGGATTGAAATTGGCGACTGGACGCGTGATGAGGATAAACTGAAGCAGACATTGCGCGAGCGCCCAATTGCGCGCACGGCGGCTAAAGAGCTGCGCCGACGATACAGCAAGATATTGAAGCGCGGAAAACGCCTTGATACCTTGAGTCCGCAGAAAAGACATAAGTTAAGGATTGCGGCAAAGAAATTGCGATATGCCAGCGAATTTTTCGTTGACGTTTTCCCTGGAGCGAGGCCGGCGCGACGACATCGTGAATTTGTCGGTGGCCTAAAAAAGCTTCAGGACTGCCTAGGGGAATTGAATGATATTGCAGTGCATGAGGCGCTGACCGCCGGGCTGATAGAGCGCGACGGAAAGACGGCTGCGGCACAGAGAGCGTTCACAGCTGGTCGGCTGTCGGGTCACGAGGAGGTGCGCGCGGCTGCAGTGCTCAAATCGGCCACAAAGGCTCATCGGGCCTTCAGCAAGCTCAAGCCTTACTGGAATTGAGGTAGTCGCGAACACACCCTGAAGAAGTGCAGGCCCGCGCAACTCGGCACACTCAGGATGCGGGCGCGTGCTGGCTCGTTGCCGACATTGCGGAAGGCAAGGCGCCGGCGTCGAAAAAGTATCGGCCAGGCGCAACGCGATCGGGCGCACGTTCTCGATGACGAGTTCACCCTCAGGGTAAAGGCTTCGTCCCCGCAGGCTTGCGTGAGCGACGGCGCACCGATGTAACCCTGTGCGCGATCTATTGCTCCGCGTGCCGTCCATCGGCCGCGGTACCGGGTCGGACGGTAACGGTCGCCGTCCGTCCGGCGACCAGGCGGACTTTGGGCGGGAGCCTGTCGATGGCGACGCGCACCGGCACGCGCTGCGCGAGCCGCACCCAGTTGAAGGTCGGGTTCACATTGGGCAGCAGGTTGCTGCTCGCTGCACGTTCGCGGTCCTCGATGCCGGCCGCAAAGCTCTCAACGTGACCGTCGAGTGGCTGGGATTCACCCACGATACGGACCAAAACCTTGTCGCCGATTTGGATATGCGGAAGCTTGGTCTCCTCGAAATAGCCGGCCACATAGAAACTGTCACTATCGACCAGCGCGGCGACCGCCTTTCCGACCGACACGTAGTCACCCGGCCGCAGGCTGAAATCGGTGATGGAGCCGTTCACCGGCGCGGTCACGTTCGAGCGCACGAGGTTCAGCTTCGCAAGGTCGCGGTCGGCGACCGCCTGATCGTAGGCAGCCCCGGCCGCGGTCGCAGCAGCGGTCGCCTGCTGCTGCTTCTCAAGCGAGACCGCGGCGTCACTCAGCGACAGATAGCGTTTCATTTCGCGTACCGCCTCGTCCCAGGTGGCGCGTCGATTGACAACCACGGCCTCAGCCTGGCGCAAGGCGAGCTCGAAGCGGGCACTGTCGATGCGGAACAGCAGGTCGCCGGTGCGGACCTGCTGATTGTCGTGAACCAGTACCTCTGTAACGAGCCCCGAGACATCGGGCGTGACCCCAACGACGTCGGCGCGGACTCTTCCGTCGCGTGTCCACGGCTCCACCATATAGTAGACCCAGAACTGCCACGTGACGATGGCCGCGACCGTAACGACGACCAGGGTTACGGCGAAACGTCCAAGCGAGAGCGAGAAGCGTTTCATGAGCGTGATCCCAGGATAGATGGGGCTCCGATGCCGGCCCAATGCGAAAGCAGGACGGCGACCAGCCCTAGGATGATGATGTAGAGGCCCAGGTCGAACAGCGGCCGGTGCCAGACCACATGATAGAACCCGACGAGCACGAGCGCGCGCCGGAGCACGGCGGTGACAGCAAATGCCAGGGCCGCCCACAACAGCAGAGGGGGGATTAGGACGCCGTAGAAGTCGAGCTCGCCGATCATGCGGCCATGCTCCCGGGTTCGGGGAGCAATGTTGGCGGGGCATCCGCAAACAGCGCGCGCCGGACCCCCACCAACCCGAGTAGTACGGAACGCATTTTTCTGCCCGCTGGCTCTTCCGCGACGACACTCATCGCGCGGTCGATCTGCTCCAGCAACAGCGCTCGCGTCCGTGGCGGTTTGCCGAATTCGGCAGCGAGAGCCCCGTAGTAGGCCGCAATCCCATCGAGGACGGCGTCTACTGCGCGGCGGGACTTCTCGGACAGCTGCAAGCGTGATGCACGCACGTCGATAACGCCGACGCCGACGCGCAGGTCGAGCATTGCGTCGTTGCCCCCAGCGTCGGAGTCCGGGGGGAGCGCCGCCAGCCGCGGCGTGAGTAGACCCAACCGGTCGAGCATGCGGGCTACAAGAACCGCCCGGTCCGAGGCGTCGCTCGTTTGTGCCGCCGCCGCGATATCCCTCCAACCAGCTCGCAACAACCGGCGCGTGCTGAGGTCAGCGCCGACAGAGCGAATAATCCGGGTGACGATCGCCGCGATGCTCATGCCGGCGATCGATGCCAGGCTACCGTTAACATAGCTCGGGAAATCCGCGCTATAGGCTATCTGTAGATTCAGAAGGGTGGCGCCGATGATCGCGATGCCGGTGGCGAACCCTGTCAGGGCGGGCCGCGCGATTCCAACACCAATCAACAAGAAGGTCGGCGCGAGCACAAGTGCCAGCATCGGGAATCCGTCGATCCTCGGGAGCACGGCGAACAGGTATACGAGGTCGATCACGATCGCGATCACGGCCGCATAGATGAAGGACACGATAGCCGGAACCGGATCGTCCTGGGTGGCGAAGAAGCAGCAGACGACCGCCGCGATCTGAGCGGCAAGGGCGCCGTCCGGCCACGCCGTCGCGATCCAGATTAAGCAGCAGACACCAATACTGAGTATCGCGGCGAGGGCGGACAGCATCGCCATGCCATGGTCACGATGGACCGCCGCGCCGACGCTGGCACGCGCTGTGATGCGGCGAGCTGGCGGCTTCGGGGTTTCGGACGCGATATGGCGGCGCAGCTCGCGACAATCCTCGATCACCGCCACGAACTCGCGAAGCCGCTCCAGCAGACTCGCGAGAACCAGTCGGTTCCAATCGGGGCGGCCCAGGTCTGGCCCCTGCTCCGTCCGGTCGAATCGAGTAATGGCGGCGCGCAGCTCTATGGCGGCTGACCGGGACGCCTCGCTGCCGGCACTCACCCATGCGCTCGTGTCGGCGAGGAGTGCCTTGAGGGCCGGTGAAACGGCGTTTGCCTGGCGGAGGGCGTCGAGACGATCGCAAATTGCCGCCAGCAAAGGCAGCAACACCACCATGCGCTGCTCGAGCAGTTGCACCCAGCGGGTGGCGCGCTGCATCAAGGAAGTGTCGAAGGCGAGATGGGTCGACAGCATCTTTAGCTCAACCGCATCGGCGGCAAGCCGCCGCCGATTGGCGAGCATCGTCCGACCGCGACGGCCGGCCAAAACCTCGAGTGAGCAACGGCTGGCGTCGCTAAGCCAGGAATCCAGCCGTGCGGCGAGCACGGGACCGAGCGGTCGTGGAAACACGACGCTCCCCACCACGGTGGCGCACAAAATTCCTAGCGTGATCTCCTCAACGCGCGCGAGCGCAATATCGAACATGGCTCCGGGTTCGTCCACGGCTGGAAAACCGATCAGGGCGGCGCTGTAGCCGGCCAAAATGAACAGATAACTGCGCGGCGTCCGGTCAAGGAGGGAGAGATACAGGCACAGGCCGACCCAAAGGGCCAATGAGGCAGACAGCAGCTCAGGCGAATTCACCAGGTTGGGAACCAAGGCCACGGTAACGACCGCGCCCAGAAGCGTGCCCCCGATCCGATACACCGCTTTCGAGCGCAGGGCGCCGGCAAGCGGCTGGCTCACGATGTAGACGGTCGCCAGTGCCCAGTAAGGCCGTGACAGGTCGATGCTAAATGCGATGTAGAGCGCCAGCATGCCGGCCAGGAACGTCTTGACTGAGAACAACGCCTCGTCCCAGGTCGGAAGGCTGTAGAATTCTCTGCTGCTCACGGCGACGTCTTCGAGTTCGCTGTAGGGGGTCCACGGGTCAAATCGGCTACTACACTCCCATGAGCCAGTTCGGGACGCGAACGGCTGACGGACGCCCGACCCGCACGAAACATAGCATATTGAGGACGCTGTCCGCGAGTTGATCGTGTGGGTCAGACGGCTGGCGCGATGACCATGGCAATCCGGCCGAGCGATGTGCCATTCGACGACCGCAAGGTCTAAACCGGGCGCTCACGCCGATCCCAATCGACATGATCGCTAAGGTGATAGTCGACGCCTTAACCGACTTGTCTGCGCCCCGAGCCCTCGACGAGCTCGGTCTCCTGCTTCAAAGACTGCGATGTAGCCAATGACCCTAACCGCGCGGCTGCTGGCCGCATTGGATCTCTTTGTGGAGATTTGCACATTTGTGCCGCGGCACAAATGACGGCATCGACGAGGGAGCGGCGGGATTTCTAGGCATGAGCATCGACACGCCGGACGGTCTTTACGGTCATCACCACCCCGATCACTTGCGGACGGCAGCGCATTTCATCGGCTACCGGTCGCGGCAAAAATTGGCCATCCTGTTGGCCCGAGCCTGATCGGGATTGCGACACGCCCCGCAACCTCTTGAAATTATTGGTGGGCCTTCCGGGATACGTATCGAACTCTGTGGCTCGCGCTAAGCCCTGAAATTCGCGAGATTTCGAGCAAATTATTAGAAGCGATAGCGCGATTGCATCTGCTCGCTAGCCCCGGCCCTCACGCCGCCCGAGGTTTATCTTCTGAAGGGGTGGCAGCCATTTCGTCTTCAGTCACCTCGACGGCCATGGCGGGGCTGCATATTCATCCAGAGGCGCGCAGATGGTCCTAAATAGCGTGCGAGGCGCAGACTCGTATCGGCGGTGACCGGGGTCTTTTCCGCCGCCAACCGCTCAATGCGCTTGCGCGGCACGCCAATAGCCTTGGCGAGCGCGCATAGCGCGTAAGATTTCGTCGGCCGCAGATACTCCTCGCGCAGGATCTCCCCTGAATGGACGGGCGGCAGCCTCCGACTTCTTACCTTCTTCGCCACGTAAGCACCCCTGATCAGCCACGATGGTCGTCCGATCTCGACCTCTTCTGGGCCGGCCTCGGTCCAGCGGAAGACAATAATCGTCCAAAATCTCAAAACCATGCTGTCCAGTACTCGAGCCGCCTCTCAAACGCGCCCCCGCGTGAGTTGCCGGGGGCTCAGCCGCGGCACTCCCAATCCGACAGTGCTTATGATTCTCGTTTGACCAGCAAACACCGATATGGGCTCCCGATAGAACATTGGAAAGGCTGCGCGACCCAAACCGTCTGTCCGATGCCGTCTGAGCCTGCTGACTGTCCGGTGCGATCAGCAGGAAGATCAGCGGCGACCCGAGGCCGAGCAGCATGCGCGAGCACGCGAAGAACTAGAAGCCGACATCAGGAACGGTCCAAAGGCTGACCCGCGCGACAGCCAACGCACGGGTGGGTCATTTCGACCAGCGCATGGGCCTCGTGGCGCGGTTGGGCCGGCAGGAGTTCCCGATGATCAGGGCGGCACCATAGCAAAGCGGTCTATTGACACCCGCGCTCACAAGCCCCACCTCATATGTCGGGGAAGTCCAGCGGCCCGCAAGAGCTAACTGCTTCTCACAAGATATTGACAGCAATTTCCGGATCCTGGGCGAATTGCGTGGCGCATTAATGCCAGCCGAGGTTGCCTCGGTCCGCAATTCAATGAGAGCGAGTCGGATCACAATGCGCATACGGCTTGGCAGCGTTTTCGACACCCGCAATAGCGTTGGTCACCCAGAGCTCTGTTTGCTGAGGAGACAATGATGCCGAGAGCTCGAGCTATTGGATTTGGCGCCGCTGCGGCAGAAGTCGTCCAGGGTATCGACCTGACTGGCAAACCCGCCGCCATCGCAATCAGCGGCTATTCTGGTATCGGTGTTGAGAGGGGATGGGAAAAATATGGTTCCGCGGGCCTGCTGCTATCTTCAGCAGATCGAGGGTGGTCCGGCCTGTCAGCCGAGTTGCGCTGTCACAGTAAAGGAGTGATTCCTTGGAAGGGCCCCCAATCCGATACCGAGATTTGCGTCGATGTCTGCGGCAATGGATCGCTCGTCACGCGGCGGGCCGCAGGCATCAAAGATCGGAGAGTCGCAAGCCGAGGTACAATTTGGCTCTCTCCTCCCGGTTTGCAGGAAGGTTCAGTCGATATCGCCGAAGATCTACCAGGAATTTTGCATATTTTTCTTTCACTGAGCCAATTCTCCCCGAGTAACCTCGGTACCAACATCGATGAGTCAGGGATTGGCGCGCTGAGCTACGAAAGCGCTTTCGAAGATCCGCTGCTGGCCGAGATTGCTCATGCCATCGCATCGGAACTACAGGTTCAAACCTCCGCCGGGAGTCTACTAGTTGAAGCTTTGGCTAGCAGTCTGGCGGCAAGGTTAGTTCAAAAGCATATCAGCGCATCGTCTGCTCAGTCTTTTCCACGTCTCACAAGGGAAGGGCTCGATCGACGCAGGCTTTTCCGCGTAGTGGATTACATAGAAGCAAACCTCGAGGGCGATCTTACCATTGATCGCATGGCATCGATTGCGTGCTTGAGCAGATACCATTTTGCGCGGGCGTTCAAACAAGCAGTGGGGCAATCTCCTCATCGTTACGTCAGCGCTAAGCGCCTAGAGCGCGCGAAAACCTTGTTGATACAAGGTGATCGGTCGTTGGTGGCTATTGCGCATGCTCTCAGGTTTTCCTGCCAGGCCAATTTCACACGAGCATTTAGGCAGGCGGTGGGTCTCACACCCGGTCAATATCGTCAGAAGCTTGCATCGCGATGACGGGAATCGTCACTGACTTGGATGTTAGGCGCCTTTTCCGATTTTGGCCCAAATCTGCGATCCTACCTTCTCGGTCTTCAAGACGATAAATCACTCGGGCTGCCATCAACAGCAATAAATGACAAAACGGCAGCATGCGAGGCAAAGCCTTCGGCCAGCAACGTCATTATCTTCGACGCGATGGAGCAAGAGGTCCGCGCAGCCTTCAGACCCCAGCGCAAATCGATCTGATGCGGCCGGCATTTGCGCAAAGAGATTGAGTCGCCGAGCCGGCACGGCGTCCCTGCCGACCCGAATGCCAGCCTCCAACGGGGACGATATCACCGGCGCGGTTGATGCGGCGCGCGGGGAGGAAGATAGCTAGGCCGCTATCGGCCTAGGTTAGCTCCAGCAGCGCCGTGTCGCGCCCGGGCGGAATGCGATCCGAGAAAGGAACGCGCGAACGGTCGATAGCTCTTTCATGGAGAAGTCGCGATGGCCATAGACTTCACGCTCACAACGGGGCAGCGCAAACTGCAGCTCGAAGCCCGCAAATTCGCAAAGGAATTGCTGGCGGATGCTAGGGCGGCCGAGTTGCTGGCAACACCAGAAGAACGGTTCGTCGCGACCAAGCCCACCTACGAGGCCGTGATTGCCGCAGGCTATTTGCGCAAGTGCATTCCTGCGCCGGCAGGCGGCGAGAATGCAGGCTTGATCGACATGGCCATTCTGGCCGAAGAATTTTACAGCGTGAACCCAAGCGTCACCCTGACGATGCTGGGAACGGTTCTGGGTCTCTTGCCGATCCTGCTCGGCGGTTCGCCGGCGCAATGTAGGCGACTGTTGGGCCCGTTCCTGAGGAAGAGCGGCGCGCCGTTGGCGGGCTTTTGCTCCAGCGAACCCGGCGGCAGCGCCAATGCCGCGTGTCCGCCGCCAGGTGAGGGCATCCGCACCACCGCAAAGCGCGTAGGCGAGAACTGGGTCATCAATGGCCGCAAGAAGTGGATTTCCTCCGCAACAGGATGGGACCGTAAGGGCGCCGACGTTATGAGCGTGGTGTGCCGAACCGATCCCACCGCGCCGCCGGAAAGAGCCATCTCCATCATCGTCGTTGAAAGGCCGACGCCAGGAATCGTCTTCGAGCGAGCGATCAACTCCATCGGTCATCGCGCGCATTTGGTGCCGCAGTTCGACTTACAGAATGTCGCCACGCCGCAGCATAATCTGCTTGGGCAGGAGGGCAGCGGTCTCGCGCTGGGGTCGGCCGCCTTCACGGCAACCGCAGCGCTTGTCGGCATTTTTGGTGTCGCGTTGATGCGCGCTGCGTTCGACTTCGCCCTTCAGTTTGCGCGTACGGAGAAGCGAGGCGGCGTTCATCCGATTATCGAGCATCAGGCGGTCGGATACGCCCTGGCCGATGCCAAGACCACGATCGAAGCGGCGCGCTATTTGAGCTGGCGTGCCTGCCATGCGCTCGACACGCAGTCGCCATCGGCGGGAGAGCTTGCCGTCCAGGCGAAGATCTATGGTTCCGAGGCCGCGGTTCGCGTGATCAGTGAGCTCATGCAGGTCGTCGGCATCGACAGCTATGATCATGAGGCGCCGTTCGGGTTCTTGCTGCAAGATGCGCTCGCGCTGCCCATCTTCGACGGCGGCAATATGGGCGTCCGACGGCGCCAACTCCACGCGATGTTCATGCAGCCGGAATATGACCCGCTTGCCGCGTGCGGCGCAGCCTGATGCGCGGCAGATGGTCAGTTACCAGTTTTCAGCGCCATAGCATAGCTGAGTGCCTTGACGGCTAGTCCCATAGAGTGCGCTTCCGCTGCCTGCCTGGCCAAAATATCAGTACATCGGCCTCGTTCCACCAACCCCTCGAAAGCGTCAAGGAGGTTCCATGCGCGCCAATCGGAAAGTTGCAGTCATCACCGGGGCATCGCGAGGAATCGGCGCGGCCCTCGTTAAGGCGTACCGCGATCGCAATTACCATGTCGTCGCGACGGCACGCTCGGTTGAGCCGTCGAGCGATGACGAAGTTCTCGCGGTGCCCGGCGACATCGCCGATCGGAAAACGGCGGAGCGCGCGATCTCCCAAGGCGTGGCCCGGTTCGGGCGCATCGACACGCTCGTCAACAACGCCGGCATCTTCATCGCCAAGCCCTTCACCCAGTACACCGAGGCCGACTACGCCGCTATTCTGGGCGTCAACCTTGCCGGCTTCTTTCACATCACTCAGCTCGCCATCGCCGAGATGGAGAAACGGGGCAGCGGCCACATAGTACAGATCACGACGAGCCTGGTCGACCACGCAATTGCCGGCGTGCCGTCGGTGCTCGCGTCGCTGACGAAGGGCGGCCTGAACGGCGCCACCAAGTCGCTGGCGATCGAGTACGCCAAGCGCGGTATCCGGGTGAACGCGGTCGCCCCGGGCATCATCAAGACGCCTATGAATCCTCCCGAGATGCACGATCTGTTTGCCTCCCTTCATCCCATGGGCCGAATGGGGACGATCGAGGACATCGTCGACGCGATTCTCTATCTGGAGAGGACAAGTTTCGTAACCGGCGAGATCCTCCACGTCGACGGGGGCCAGAACGCGGGCCACTGATCACAACGGAATTGCGTAACGGCATCGTGTGGACACAATGGCGTCGAACCTTCGGGGGCGCCATCAGATTGCGTCCCCGGAATTGGTGAGGCTAACTCTCTCTGACGTGTTTCATCGTCCAAGCGGCGGCGCCATCTTTGGTGCGGATCTCGAGCCCGGAGCCGTCCACTCATGGCTCATCTCCGCCGTTGGAAGGCCAAAGGCATGGGGTTTGGACCAAACTGCCGGCCGCCGCGAACTGAGCGGCATTCACCGTTCCGCCTCCAGCCGTGCGCAGATGGTCCTCGCTAAAGATGATCAGGAGGTCGAGACACTCAGTTCGCACTGATTTCGACCAGCGGTCGCAAACCAGCATGCCGGCTGGGGGCCCCCCGCTCTTGCTGCAGTTTCAATTTTTGGCCATACGGGCAGAGTGGGGGCGAGTCCATGCCCCCTTCTCTGCCCAACTCTTCAGGCCACCGGGCCCGCCGTCTACCGTCCGTGGACAGCTTTAAATCGTATGCCGTTGCCAGTCGCTAAAGAAACGCTGACTAGCGACCGTTGTTTTATTCGGGCCCGGCCGAAGTGGCCTGTGGTTCTGCAACCTGCTGTGAGGTACCAGTCTCCCGCAGTTCAGAAACCTGCGGTGGCTCAGCGACCTCCTGCGGCTCAGCAACCTCCTGCGGCTCAGCGGCTTCCTGTGGCTCAGCAGCCTCCTGCGGCTCAGCAGCTTCCTGCGGCTCAGCGACCTCCTGCGGCTCAGCGGCCTCCTGTGGCTCAGCGGCCTCCTGTGGCTCAGCAGCCTCCTGTGGCTCAGCGGCCTCCTGTAGGTCAGCAACGTGATGCAGTTCAGCAAGCTCCTGTGGTTCAGAATTGGCCGTGGTGTTCAGTTCATTCATGTCAATACCTCCCTACCGGGTAAACATCGCGACCGATGTTCCCCAATTTCAGTTTGGGTGTCGGAAATGGCTTTAGCGTTTCTTTGGCTGTCCAAAATCCGGATCGGCACGTTTGTTAGACGATCCACCGACGGATGATGACGCTGTCCAATGTATGTCCTCTAACCATGACTTGGCGTTATGCTAGTTTGGTAGAACACCGGTTATCCCCAATTTCCTGAGCCGCTTGGTCAAGGGCCCAACGGACCATCGCGGCTGCGAGTAGATGGATTGATTAGAGATGCCGGCGCGACGGGCTCAGAGCGTCTGACTGGCGCGGATGTGCTGGTGGCGCCGGGGTAGGGCGGCAGAGCCTGCGTGAGATTGAGACCGAACTAAAGGCCAAGAGGTTCCAGAACCGGAATTCGACGTTCTCGGGAAGCGTGTTGACGAAGATGCTCAAAGTTAATGACGCCGGCTTCGCAAGGCGGCCGCGATGAAGCGCACGCAAGAGGCCAAAGGTTAATTTTGGGTCGCGTTGCTGGGGCGAGCCGGACGAACTGCGGTCGACGGGTGACGATCCGGCTTAATGGCAGCGGCCGTTGGGACCCAGGATTTAATCCTGCCTAGGCACTGGAAACCCAGTTGGTTGCCGAGCAAGCGCTGCTTCTAGCGAAAAATGAGGACCCCTCCTCCTGAATTGATTAGACGGGACCCAAAGTAAAACCAAGGCTTGCGAATGGGCCCGAGAATTCATGAGAAATGCAGCGATGCGATAGGAGTGCAGCTCCGCTGCTGTTACTCGAACCCCACGCCCGGCTTTACTGGCGATTTTTGAGCCAAGCTTAATGAAAGCCTCAGCTGTCGGCCGATGGCGGGATCGATCCCCTCATTCCGTGAAGCTTCGCGCGCCTCGCCTGTGCAGGCGCTAGCATATTCGAAGCCGCGCGCTTTGTGCCGGCGCCTGATTTCCTGCTTGAGATTGCTCAGCATCATATCGATTTCTCCAACACAAACGCGATGACGCTCGACACTGCGAAGTTGTTACCGGCGTATGGCATTCGGTTAATCGAACTCGCCATAGGCAAAGATGTGTAAGAGGGGCGATGAGCAAATTGTTTGTTATTATCTACAATTAATGTTGCCAAGTTACTCACTAAACGATCGTCATCAAATCGCCTAGAAGGAATGGCCGGTCACACCGAGCCCAGGCAGCCAGCCCCTCGCGCTCGAGCCACGCTTTCTAGGTCCGCGTCGCGTGGCCCTTCGCTGTAACCCCAAGCGGCCAACCTTGCTCGCAATAGTGACTGTTGCTGAAATCTTCGCCGCCGCCAATCTAACGCCGTGCGGTCCGGTCGCCTGGGGAACACCTATCCCCGAGAAGCGGCCTGGCGTGTATCTCATTCAAGTCGGCGGTGTAACGGTCTATATTGGTAAGACGAAGCGTCCGCTCGCCCAGCGGCTTCGCGAGTTCTACGGACACAAATACGGGGATCGAGCGCCACATCGCGGCGGGCAGTTACTCTTGACGCTGCCGGGAGAGCGGAGCGTCTATTGGGCGGCCACGGATCACTTTAGGATCGCGGAGCACCTAATGCTGGAAGCGTTCGCGGCGGCGCATGGCGTGTTGCCGATCGCTAACAAAATTAGGGCCATCCGAGAGCGGGCCGCGAACTAAAGCGCCGTACGACTCAGTGGCCGCGGATGAGTGCCTCGCAGGCTCCGCCAGCTCAGCGACCGCTGCGATGAAGGCGCCGCCGCCAAAGCCAACAATGGCCATGCCTGTCGCCATTCCCGGACGGTCGTCAAGCCATCTGATGAGGGCGAGACCGGCAAGGGGGCACTTATCCTTCGCATCGACCCATTCACCAGGCCCACCAAGACGTGCAACTTGACCTCGAAGGCCAGGCGCCGATCTCGGGCTCATAGCAAGCATGGCGTTGCCCATGACGACCGCGCCGCAAAGGCCTCCTCGATCTCCGGCACCAGCCAATCAGCGCATCTGGTTCGTCTCGAACCCGGCGCAGATTGTGATTTGGCCTTGTTAGCCTTGGCAAGTACGGGGCTTTGGGCAAACAGTAACGGCTCAGCGCGCGAAGGTCCTCAACATCTTAAGTCGCGAAGGCGCTTCCGTCGATCCGAACTCTTCGGCCTTTTGGTACCACGTGACTGCCAACTCGACATCGGCGACCTGACTGCGAATCCCCAGCCGGGGCAGGATGATGGGATCGTAGGTTGCGCCGAGGGTCAGGGCCGCTTCCGCATCGTGGGCCTCGGCAGCGCGCTGCAGGATCAAGCGGGCCGAAGAAAAATCGCCATTCCGTAGCAGTTCCTTGCCCCTTGCGACCAGGGATGCGACGGCTTGCCGTTCGCCTGGACGCATCGCTCTTCCGGGATCGGGAGGCCGGACTTTGGCAGTGGAGCTTTGGGTATCCGCCGGCGCCCATGCGGTCACTCTGCCGGGCGCGACCCATTCAAGCTGCACGGAACGCTGGTCGGCGATGGTATCGTCGGCAAGGTGCAGTTCAAGGACGACAGGCATGGACCCGATGAAACCGCGCGGCGGGAGGACCTTGACATCTTTGATACCAGCGACGTCAACCCGCCATCGACCTTCTTCCGATGGGCGCCCCACAGATACCATCGACCCGGAAAGGAGGCCCTTGATCATCACGCTTCCCCCATCGGCGGTTCCGAGGAGCGACAGGTTGAGCAAGACCGCTTCATCGATGTCGCGGGTGGCTGCGTCAATGCTGGTCAGTCGCGGCGACGGCAAGCTCGGTGGATCCGCTGGCGGCGCTACCGGGCGCTGGTGTTGAGCGGCCGTGTCGGCCGAAGCCTCGGGTGACGGCGGCGATAAGAATATGCGAGCCAACAGCAGGGTGCCAACGAACGCTATCGCGGCGACGCCGATGGTACTCAACACCGAGAAGACACCCCTTAGGCGACCACGTCCTGCTGGCGCGCCGCGGTCCTTCGCCAGCTCGGCCACGAGCGAAGCCGGCACGGAGAATTCGTCGATGGAGAAGCCTCCGCCGGCGCCGTGGCCGGGATCGCTGCCGAAGGCCCTCGGGTTAGCGCCTGGGCAAATCAGATCCGGTCGTGCGCGACCATGCGCCTCGGCAGGCGCCTGGCTTGCTTCGCCCTCCCGGCGAGCAACGCGGGCGAAGAAGTCATGAGAGGCGCTGCGGTGATCCGAGCTGTCACCCATGTTCCCCTCCTATCCGCTAGCGGCTCAGCGGCGCGCGCGAGCCTTTTTTGGAATGTTTTTCGCCTGCCAATCGCCATGTCCTGGGCAAACACCCGGCGCGCCGCCGGAAATGTCTCGACTCGAGGCTATCGCCGTCCAATAGTGCCCATTCACGAGCGCCCTGGCAGCCCATGAAAGCAGCGAAAATCAGATCGCCGCCTCGACGCGTTGATGCCGCCCGAGCCTATCTGCCCGATGACCTCCACAGCCCGGCCGACCGGCTGCGGTGGGATTCCCGACTTGGTCACCTTTGATTGCGTTTCCATTCCAGGAAAGCATCATACAGTTTCACGGGTTCCGCATCAGAGAGTTTGCCTCGAGACATACCGTTTTATTGACTCAAGACTTGAATTTTTCCGATTCGGCGGCGGCCGTCGATGCGACCGAGTATTGGTGCAGATCGAGCGAATCCTGCACGGCTTTGAAGCGCTGCCACCCCGGTATCGTCGCGGAAATGCTCGCCTCCCGCCATTTGGGATGGCGTGGCGGCTTATCGAACTCATCGATCTTTGAGAAGAACGCGTCGACAAACTTGGCGGCCCTTCGATACCGCTCGCCATTCTCCGGCCAATTGTAGCTTATCAGTAGCGTGCTGGCAGCAAGCGTTTCAACCTTCTGTCCCTGCGAGATCAGATTAGGATACTCATTGCTGGTGAAAGTTGAAGGAACATAGAGATCCTGAACCCGAGCGTCGTACGGAATGTCAACAAGATGCAATCGACCGTCCTCGTTCTTCAGGTTTCGCGCGATCGGCATCACCTTGCCGGCGCTCACGATCCAGGCATCAGCTTCGCCGTTTACCACCTTTTGCAAGGCCAGCGTATCGTCCGTTTGAACGTCAAATGTGCATTTGATATTGAGCCGGCTGAATATCGACCTCGCCGCATAAAAGCCCACGTCTTTCGGCGCCATGACTGTCTTGTCCGCAAGATCGAACACAGTCTTGATTGACGTCGACGCCACAATATGGATTTCGTTATCGCAGAGTTTCACGATGTAGCGCAGCTTGCTGGCAATATCCGGCAAGCTGTACTGAAGCTTGCAAAACTCCGGCACGTCCGACACTACCGCTCCCATGTCGATCGACTTTAGATCGAGAATGTCGATGACGTTCTGAACCGGCCCCTTACCGATGACTTGCAGCACGCGAATTTGATCATTGTCGACCACGCGCGCCAGGTCGGACATTAGAATCGATGTCACGCCCCCTACGGGGGCGGAGATAATCGTCACTGTCCCTTCATTCACCCGATCGCGATTGGGAAGCACCCAGGTTTCATTAGGGTCGAGGCCGGGGGATGACGATCTCAGACCCGCGCTCTGCGCAGCGATCGTCCCAGAAACTAAGTATACCAACAAACTTGCGACTACCAGCCGCCTCATCACAGAAACCTTCCAGCGGCGCCGCTTCGCCTTGACGCGATAGGGGTCGAATTGACGCAATTGGTAGCAGCGAAATTGTGTTGAAGTTGTGACTAAGAGATTTAAGCCGTGAAAATGTCCGCGATGCTGACGTCAATCGCTCGACCCCGGTACAAATACGACTGGCCAACGACCAGGAGCGCTATTTGGAACCGGCTGCCTCGATTGGACTAGCTATGTTGGCCATCTCGAACGAATGGATGGCAGCGCGTGACGAAAGCTGTTGTTTGAAAAATCAAGATGAGGTAAGTGAGAAGCGATGCAACGAGAAGCACGCTAGGAGGCGGTGCTCTCCGACGTGTCACCGTCATCTACTTTATGATGATCATCCTCTACCTGTGAGACGCCATGCACCACGGGCGAAAAGCCGTGGGCTGGGGGCAGTGGTGCAAGCAAGTCCGTGTCAGGGGATCGCAAAGGCAAAAGCAAAGAGCCGGTGATCACATGCCTACCTCCCGGGCACCGGTCAATGCAGGCGACACAGATTTCTTGAGAAACGCGTCGAGGAAAATGAGCATGACAACTTTCATGATCAACGGCCGTGCAGTAAGCGTAGCCGTCGAGCCGGACACGCCGTTACTATGGGTAATACGTGAGCATCTTAAACTGACAGGTACTAAGTTTGGTTGTGGGATCGCGCAGTGCGGCGCATGCACGGTTCACATTGACGGCGAAGCGAGGCGATCGTGCATCCTTCCGGTCTCCAGAATCGAAGGCAAGCACGTCACGACCATCGAGGGTCTCTCGGCAGACTCCAGTCATCCGCTGCAAAAAGCTTGGATCGCTGCGCAGGTGCCTCAATGCGGATACTGCCAATCCGGCCAGATTATGCAGGCGGCGGCTCTGTTGAAGCAAAATCCGCATCCCAGCCGCGAGGAGATCGAGCGCCACATGGACGGCAATATCTGTCGGTGCGGCACATACAATCGCATTATCAGCGCTATTCAAAGCGTCGCGAGGGCTTGATCATGGGCACTGACTTGCAAGTCCATCCGCTTTCGCGGCGCAGCTTGTTGATCACGTCGGGGGCATTCGGCATTGGCATGCTGTTCGGGTCCGTTGCCGTACAAACGCACGAGGCGCATGCTGCAGGTCCGTTTGCCGCCAATGCCTGGGTTGCCATTGGCGACGACGGCATTGTCACCATCATGTCGCCGGCCTCCGAGATGGGCCAAGGCGTCATGACTTCGCTGCCGTTGCTGGTTGCGGAAGACCTCGATGCCGATTGGAACAAGGTCCGTGTGGTGCAGTCGCCCGACGACGCGAAGATCTATGGCAATCCAGGCTTCTTCGGAACCCTCACGACGGTCGCCAGTATCGCCATCTCCGGTTATTACGAAAAGCTTCGGATCGCGGGTGCGCAGGCACGCAAGATCATGCTCGCGAACGCGGCGCAGATCTGGAAGGTCCCGATCGGGGAGCTGTCAACCGAGCCCGGGATTGTCGTGCACAAGAAGTCGCGCCGCACCATCGGCTACGGCGCGCTCGCCGAACTGGCGGTGTTGCCGTCTCCGCTGCCACAAGCCACCAAAGCGGACCTCAAGTCTCCTGCCGAGTTCCGCTACATAGGCAAGGATTTGCCCCGCGTCGACGTTCCGGTGAAGGTTGATGGCAGGGCGAAATACGGTATCGACACGCAGCTGCCAAACATGCTCTTCGCCTCGGTGCTGCATCCACCGGTGCAGGGCGAGAAGCCAGTTGCGATTGACGATTCTGCCGCCAAAGTCGTCAAGGGCGTCACGCAGATCGTGCCTCTCCCATTTGGGGTCGGCGTTTTGGGCAAAACCGTCGAAGCGACGCAAAAGGCAAAAGCGGCGCTCAAAGTCACCTGGTCCAAAGGAGCACCAGCGAGAACCTATAGCAGCAATTCGATCGCGGAGGACTATAGTGCTATCGCCCGCGACGCCAGGCAGTCAGGAGTCGCCATGTTCGAGAGGGGCGACGCGGTCGCGGCCATTAAGGGCGCTGCCAAGGTGCTCGCTGCGGAGTATGTCTCCGATCACGTCTCCCATGTCTGTATGGAGCCGATGAATGCGACGGTTGCGGTCACTGGTGATCAGGTCGAGATCTGGGCGTCTAATCAGTCACCGACGACGATGCAGTTTATCGGCGCAGCGGTGGCGGGTACAACGCCCGACAAGGTGAAGGTTCACACCCCATTTCTCGGTGGCGGCTTTGGCCGCCGAACCGATGGCGATGAAGTCGTCGACGCGATCCTGCTCGCAAAGGCGACGAACGGCCGACCCGTGAAGGTCATCTGGAGTCGGGAGGACGACGTCCAGAATGACAAGTATCGGCCACTCACAAGCCAGCGCGTCGAAATAGGACTCGACGCGTCTGGAAAGATTGTTGGTTGGCGCCATCGCATCGTAAACGAATCGTATTTCGCGCGGGCGGCGCCCCAGTTTCTCGAGAAGTTTGGTGGTAAGGACATCGTATCCGGTGGCGGCGGCGAGTTCAAATATGCCGTGGCAGCACATCGCGTTGATTGGGTTCGCGCGCCTCGCGGCGTCGGCGTCGGGGCTTGGCGAGGGATAGCGGCTGGCTATACAAAATTCGCGATTGAAACCATGGTCGATGAAGCGGCGGCAACAAGCGGGACGGATCCAGTTGAGTATCGTCTGGCCATGCTCGCGCATGACCCGCGAGCGACCGACGTCGTTCGGACCGTCGCCGCCATGGCGAACTGGGGCCGAAAACGCAACCGCGGGCTTGGCATCGCCTATTCGGACGCGCTCGGCAGCAACACCGCGGCGGCCGTCGAAGTCTCGTTGGACGAACGGTCGGGCGAGATCAAGGTGCATCACGTCTGGACCGCCGTCGACGCGGGAATTGCATTGCAGCCGAAGAACGTCGCCGCGCAGATGGAAAGCGCCATCATATTTGGCCTCGGCGCGTCCCTTTATGAGCAGATCAACATCGAGAAAGGGGTAGTTCAACAATCCAATTTTGACGAATACCGCGTGCTGCGCATGTCGGATGTCCCCTTAGTCGAGGTCAAGGTGATCTCGACGGACAATCCTCCAAGCGGTATCGGTGAGGCCGGAGTGCCGGTGATCGCCCCAGCGATTGCCAACGCGGTTGGTCAGCTGACCGGGGGCAAGCGCCTGCGGCAGCTGCCGATGCTGCCGAACCGAGTGCAGGCGGCGCTGAGAGCGGCGTGAGGCGGCGTGCGCGGATCTTTCAGGATATATAGATGACGTGGGAGGGCAATCAACACGGATGTCGGATTTGACTTACGGCGACTTGGGGCGGCGTGAACGACCGCCGGCCCTGAAGACCGCCGCCATTGTGGTAGCGACGGACCTCGCAGGCTAGCGCGATTTAGTTGTTGCTTATTCGGTAATTTCCAAGACATGGTCCGTCGATCGGAAAAGATCGGGTTCGTCAAATGGAGGGCCGACGAGAGGCTCAATCCCGTCGATCCTCCCCGGGGCCTTGCGGCGCGTCTAATGGGCGCCGAAAGGGTGACTGCGCTAGAGGGGTTCAGTGCAGTTCGATCCGCTTGCAAGACGTCAATTAGTTGTTCACAAGCATCAGCCCAGGATTGGGTGGGGGCCTCGTTCAGACATGCGACGAGGCCCCAAGGTGCAAGCGGGGGCGGAGTTGCCTGCACCTATCTCTTTTCGCTCGTAACGTAACCCGACAAAAAAGGCTAAGTCGTGACGATTTTGGTCAATCGGTTAGATCAAGAAAGATCACACCGCGTGCACTACGTCGGTGCCCGTCGGTACCACTTGGGTTCCATGATGACCAGCTAGCGAAGCGCTTGGCGAACGACGCATGAAGGGTTTTGTCGCCAATTCCCTCGCGATGACCTGAAAACACAACCGAAACTGTCAAATTTCGACCCGCGGCGCGCTCTTCGGTGTCAATCGCTGCACATATGCACCTCGCAGCGCATGATGCCAGCCCTCGCTGCTAGGTACCGCTATTAAGCAGCTTGTCCACCACTACCCTGACGGATTTATCCAAGGATCGCTGCCTCTTCGCGAGCGGTTACGCACAACTGCTCGCTTTCCCGGTCAGCGAGATCCGCGAATCACCACTCGATTGAACCCGGGCTATCTCTGGGCCCGGCCTGTCGGCGAAAGGCATTTTTTTACCGCGCAATCTCACACTGGCGTATTTCAACATGCACAGTGTCTTCCCATCCACGGAATTTTATGAGTTCACCCGAATTTTCGGGACGTGACTATGGCCCCACCGGGGTAGGAAATTGATTTCATTCGGACGAATTGTGGAGCACGGAACCCGCTGCCAGCGATCATTGAGGAACGCGATGAGCTCAGCAACCTCATGGGATGAAACGGGTTTCTTTGGTGACAGTTGCTGACGATCGTCCATTCGCGGCTAGCGGCTTAGCCCCCGTTGACCGCTAGTCAGTGATCTGGGCTTTAGTAGATTTTCTTAAGTCTCGGCTGCGCCCACACGGCTTCAAATGTGGAAAAGGGCACAGAAGATGCGGCCGAAGACGGGCCTTACTGCGGCGGCCATATTTTAAGCATCGTTCGCAGGTTCATCTGCATAGAGCGAGGGACCCAATCTGCCGTTGGAAATCTAGCGGTCGCAAGGGGATGGGGCTTTGCCGCCAGATTGCTCTTGAGGGTTGGGACAGACGACGATCGGGGGCGCGTGTGTTCTTCTTGGATGGGTGCATCGGTCGAGCAACGGACGTTGCCGAGTGCGGTGCAAGCGTCCGAGCGGGCGGCTCCCGTCGGCGCGACCCGCCGAGATCGCGGATAATCTGCCATTCGCTTCCTTGGCTGCTGGTCGCTATCATAGCAGCCGTTTCTGTGGATGCCGTCGCCTCATCGCGCCATAAATCTGTGCCCACCCATCGGACCAAGGGGACCCACGAGGTCGCGGCCTCCCATCACAAGGTCAAGTCGGCGCGACGGGAGAAGAAAAAGACGCATGAGGCGTGTCCGACATCCCCGGTAGCAGCACCCGCCCCGGCCGCCATCGATCCGGCTATCGCAACATTGCCAGCCGATTTCCGCGCGGCGAAGCAAGCGATTGATCTGGTGCGCCGGCGCAGGTCAACCGAAGCGACCGCCATCGAACGGTCTATTGGCGAACCCGTTGTGCAGAGGCTGGTCGAATGGGTGCTTCTGCGGCACGCAGACAGCGAAGCTGGGTTTGACCGGTACGCGGCGTTCATTCGCGACAATCCAGAGTGGCCGAGCATCCCCTTGTTGCGAAAGCGCGCAGAGGGAAGGCTATGGCAGGAGCACCGCGACGGCGCCACGGTGCGCCGTTTCCTCGCCGGGGGGCCCCCGTCCAGCCCCTTGGGACGGCTCGCGCTCGCTCGGGTACTGATCGGCGAGGGCGACCGCACCGCCGCCGAGCGCCAACTTCGCGAAACATGGTGGTCAGCGGAGCTGTCGGAGGAACTGGAAGCCGAGGTGCTCGACGTGTTCCGCGACGCGCTCACTCGCGCCGACCATGCAATACGAATGGATTGGCGCCTCAGCACCAAGGACTTCGCCGGGGCAATGCGGGCCGCTCGGCGCCTCGGCGACGATCAAGCTGCGATCGTCAAAGCGTGCTCGGCGGCTGAGCTGACATCCACCAAAGTCGGATCTCCGCTCGACGCAGTCTCCGGCGAAGCGCGCGAGGATCCGGGCTACAGGCTGTGCCGGATTCGCTGGCTGAGGCGTCACGATGACGTGGCGACGGCCACTAAGCTGATGCTGGCGGCCCCGCCTCGCGCCCAGCAGCGCCAAGATACCGACGAATGGTGGCGCGAGCGCCGCGTTCTCGCCCGCAAGCTGCTCGATCTGGGCGAGGCCGAGACCGCCTATCGGATCGTCCGCGACGGGATCGCCCCGGCCAATGTATTCTATCGCGCCGAATTCCATTTCATGGCCGGTTGGATCGCATTGCGTTTTCTCGGCGATCCCCGAACGGCGCTCGAGCATTTTGCGCATGTCGACGAGGGCTCGGCCAATCCGATCGTGCTGGCGCGGGCCGCCTACTGGCGTGGCCGCGCTGCTGAATCGGACGGCAGATCAGAGCAGATGCGCGCGTCCTATCAGGCCGCCGCCCGCTATCCCACTGCTTATTACGGCCAACTGGCCCGCGCCAAGCTTGGCCTCAACGCAATCGAATTGCGTCCGCCGCCCTCCCAGCGGACGCAGGGCGTCGCGCTCGAGCTCCTGCGGGCCGTCGATATCCTATATGCCATCGGCGAACGCGATCTCGTCGTGCCGTTCGTGACGGACCTCGCGGAACAAAGTAACGACGATGCCGCGCTCGCTGCGCTCGCAGAGCTCACTGCGCGCCACGACGATGCCCGGGCGACGTTGATCATCGGCAAGACGGCGCTCGGGCGTGGGTTAGCGTTAGACCGATATGCTTTTCCCGACATCGGCGTGCCACCCTATGACCCGATCGGCCCCGATCTTGATCGCAGCGTGGTCTATTCGGTTGTGCGCACCGAGAGCGCATTCGATCAGCGGGACGTGTCGCCGGCGAAGGCCGTCGGGCTGATGCAGGTTACTCCGGAAGCCGGATGCGACACGGCCAAACGGTTCGGCGTCCGCTACGATTGGACACGGCTCGTGTCTGACCCGGTGTATAACACCCAGATGGGCGCTGCCGAACTCGCCGCGCTACTGCGGGAGTATCGCGGCTCCTACGTCATGGCATTCGCCGCTTACAATGCTGGCCGCGGGCGGGTCGACAAATGGGTTGCACAATACGGCGATCCACGCGACCCGGGGGTCGACGCGGTTGACTGGGTCGAGCGCATCCCGTTTGCGGAAACTCGCAACTACGTCCAGCGCGTAATGGAGAATCTTCAGATCTACCGCGTGCGGACTGGTGACAACACCCGTGTCATGATTAAGCCGAATTAGCGTCGGGCCGGCCGCAGTCGCGTCCTCTGACGAGACGCGTCAGGATTATCCGACAGCCCTCGATCCGATCAGGCTGTCTGCTGCCTCAGGCGTGGCGACCCGCGATATCTGCTACTTTCCAAGTCACGAAAGCGAGGCCGCAAAAGCGACATAAAAAGCTCGCCGAAGATTCTTCAGGGCGTGTCGACCCCAGTCGACCGATTTGATAGCTTAGTCTCGCACCTGGTTTTGGAAATCACGAGGACACAGTGAAAAAGCAGCAATCGAAAAAACGCGGCGCCGGCGGGGCGGAGCGGGCATCGCCTCGTATCGCGAAGCCGGCTAGCCGCGCATCAAGGATGCCGTTTCCGGCTGCGGATCAGGTCCACGCGAGCTATGCTGAATGGTTGAAATTCGCTGAAGAGCCGGTGAAACGTCTTGCCCATTACGGGTATCGATGACTTTCTCGGCTGGTGTCTCATCCGCGGTCGCGCGCGTGACGCGAGAATATTTCGCTGAGAAGCTAAGCCATAAGTATCCCAGCAAAGGTGACCCACAACATTAGTCAGACAAGCACAATGCGCTTCCTCTCCAATCCTTGCAATCATTAAGGGACAGGTTCGTTTGGCGCGATCTTTTTCGCGTAAGTTTCAGCCCTTCGCTGTCCCGCTACGTGAAGCCCTTTTGTTTTTTTGCGCGCCGGAATGAAGTGTGGGCGCCTGCTTTGTTCTCGGTCGAATGGCCTCATGCACTGTTTCAAGAAGGTCATTAAAATCACTGATACCGCACGTAAGATCAGTCACCTGACGCACCGTTTCTGGGGTGCATTCGCCAGGTTTTGTGGTGCATTGCCCGCTCTTTATCAGCTCTGTTAAACGCGGGCGGAGACCCTCGGGAAAAAATGTATGGTTGAGTACCCTGTCTAAGTCGCTCGAGATTCTTATGCCGAGCTCCGACGAGACTTCATTGTAACGGGCCCTTCTTAACCGTTCGCCTGCCTTGGTGACTCCACCCATATTCTGCATTCGACCGAAAATCTCTCTGAGATCAGCCCGTTGCCCTCTTCCGTTTGCAATGCGCTGCAGAGGCACCAGCGTCCCATCATTCCAAAGACGGAGCATCGCTAGGTCTTTCGCAATCCGCGAAAATCTGAATCTCTCGATGTGCGCCTCAACCCGCAACCATCCCCCGAGGCCACCGCACACCGCTCTTAATCGCGCCCGCTCAAACATACCTCCATTCCCCAAAATCCTTTAGGTAGATTGTACCGTGGGCCTGCAGGAACGAATGCGAAAACTCGCGTTGCGCCGAACCTAGCCGAAGCCGCCTGTACCAATAACGACCGCATCTATGACCGGGGCTTACCCCGATAGGATAAACGGTATCGTGTATTCCGCAACTGGCCTCGTGACCAGCAATCGCTGGCACTGTGAATTTAATGATCGCCGAGCGACTCACCTCGAGGGGTCCCACACCGTTTGCTGCCAAGATGCGGGCAATCGAATCGACGATGATGGTCTTGCCCACTCCGAGGCCGCCGGCAATGACCAGGACCTTGGAAGGAGGGCCCGCGTCACCGCTCCGGCCGCCACGAAGGGGGGTATGTTTTCCGGGGTAGTTCCCAGGATATCCCATTAGACGGATCATAGATAGTTTTTTGACGCAGCTGCGGCTCTCTGGCAGATGGAGCCGCTTTGCTGTGACGCGCGTCACAAGTGCGGCGCACATCAAGCTGATACTAATATAAGCGTGTGAGCCAGGAACGCGAGGCATCCTCAATGCCCTATGCGCGATGCTCGGAATGCGGACAAACAATGCTCGTTGAAAAGGTGAGCAACGACGTCATGATGATGTGGCACGGCATACACTGTGGCGCGTCGCGGACATATTTCGCCGATAAGGATATATTCGAGACAGGCGATAAATCTCGAGGAGAAGAAGCCAGTCTCGATCTCACCAGAGCCATGACCGCAGGTATCTCTAGGGACGTTGCGTGATGCGTTGATGCCTTTGCGCGCCGCGGTGGAACCCGGATACGCGCGGGTGAGACTCTGTGCCGCAGATATTGGCGTGACGCTGCCAGCGTCGCGACTGACGGCGACGCGCGGGCGCTCATTCTCCCTGCCTTGGGGGTAAGTTCTTTCTGATTACAGCCTTTGGGAAGGGGGTGATGAAACTCTTGCCTAGCGACTTCAACGACGGGCCAAGTTAATCCTCGTACGCCACCTATTCTAATCTCCAACGACCGCGCCGCTCGCTCCGATAGAGAGCTCCTTGCGGTGCAGCGATGTCTCCACTCGGAGAACGTTGGCGAAAGATCCTTGCGGGATCCGTGCTCGGCCGGTTGCACCATATTTATAAGATTGCCGTATAGCAGTTTTGCACCCTAGGGGACAATGGCGCTCGAAATATTGATCGAATAGACTTCGCGATCATATCGCCACCACGCTCATGTCGGAAGAGCGGGTTGCATTCAGTGGCGCAACTCCATATCGAACCGGTGCGCCTGCTGCAAAAACTGTGACGGACTGTCGCGGTGTGACCCACATCACCGCTCAGGCACTATTCGGCGGAGGTAACCTCGGCGTTGAAGAAATGCTTAGCACGGAAGACTGACCATGTCCGAGATCATCTATGACTTTAAGGCCATCGGTGGCACTTTGCGCAGGCGGCGGTTGGACGATTGGTGGCAGCCGGCGAAGCTCGAGCTAGAGCCGCAGGCTGCCAAGCCGCTGCTCGACGAGGATGAATATTGGACTGGTTACGCTGAACGACTGATATATTGCTGATCCGGGCGGCGCCGCTATTTCTGCGGGATTTTGCCAAGACATGTATTTTTCGCGCGCGGTGGGTGTTTTTCTGACATCTTTGGCTTGAAGCGCTTATCAAGCCTTGTTTCAGGTCTGCGGCGCTTGGCTGTCGCTATAGCGGTCATAGTGTTGGCCATCTTTCGTACACCGGAACCCGCAAAGCCCCCGCCCGGTTTGGCCTCGATCAAGAACGACCTCAGCGCCCCAGACCCCGCAGGTGTTGTCTAAGCTGAAACCGATTCTGCTTCGCGAACCCTGAGCGAAAACAAGGTACCTCAACCGCGACGCGGAAAAATGATGATCGAAAGGTACTGCATTGGCGCCTCGACCAATTCCTCGGGGCCATGGCGTGCGGCTGCGTCGAAAAATAACGCATCGCCTGGTTCCATCAGATAGGTGCTATCGGCGTGGCGGTAGAGGACCTTACCGGACAACATATATAGGAACTCCGTCCCGGCGTGCCGAAACTGGGTATAGGGGACGGCATCACTGGCCAGCGTGATTAGATAAGGTTCGACTTGGACCTCACCGGAAAGCGAATGTCCGAGTAGATCATATTTGTGACCGGATTTGGTGCCTCGGCGCTCGATACGAACACCCGTTCCAGCTTTGACAAACGAGCAATCTCGGCGTTCATCGGTCTCGGCGAACAGACGGCTAATCGGAACGTTCAAGGCCCGGGCCAGCGACACGAGTGTCGCAAGCGACGGGGAGATCGCGCCGTTCTCGATTTTCGACAGCATTCCGGTTGTTATGCCGGCCGCGATAGCGAGCTCAGCGACTGTCAGGTCAAGCGACTTGCGAAGGCTACGCACCTCAACGCCGATACTTGCCTCTAGTGAGCGCGTCGGCATCTCGGGCGGCGCCGATGAGCCCGTGAGCAAATCAATTGCTGCTTCGGAATTGAACTCACGCGCCCGCGGACGAGGCACGCTCCGACCCTGCGCCGCTCGACTTGATTTGATCTTCGATCGCGTCGCCATTGCAATCCCTGAGCTAGATCAAGCGACCTACAACCGGAACATCGCCTACGAGGCCTCGACTAATTCGATAGGCCTTGCTCGATGCCAGGTTTCTTGGTAGGAAAAAATTATTCTCACGGGTTGACACGAGAGTCAAGTGGTGCAAATATGAATTCGAGGTCACCGAGGCGGAGAGTCTGCGGATGTGCGGTATTGCGGGGCTTTTTCTCAAGGATCACGGCCTCGAAGGTCAACTCGGCGCTCTGCTCGCGGGAATGCTTTCGCCGCTCAGCGATCGAGGACCGGATTCCGCGGGCTTCGCCGTCTACGGCCCGGAAAGTTCGGGATGCATAAAACTCACCATACGGGGACCCTATGGGGGCGACTTTGAACTCATGCTAACCGCGTTGGGCAACTCGATAGACATGACAATCGAGCCCCGTCGCCATGACACTCATGTCGTAGTCACGATCCCCGCTGAATATGAATCAAGGGCGCGTCAATTGTTACTTACTTTCCCTGAGGCGGCCATTGTCGGGGCGGGCCGTCGGATGGAATTGTTCAAAGAGGTTGGCCTCCCCGACGAGGTTTCGCGCCGCTTCAAGCTTGACCAGATGGTTGGAACCCATGCTATCGGGCACACGCGCATGGCGACCGAATCCGTGGTTAGCACCAATGGTGCCCATCCCTTCACCACTGGCAACGATCAATGCCTCGTTCACAATGGCTCGCTTTCCAACCATAACGCCGTTCGCCGCGATCTTGCCAAACAAGGCTTGACATTCCGTACCGAGAACGACTCCGAAGTTGCCGCCGGCTTTATTACGTCCAAACTGCGAGCCGGCTGTTCTCTTGAGGAAGCTTTGACGGCGTCTCTAGATGCGCTCGACGGTTTTTATACGTTCGTGGTCGGTACCGAGTCTGGCTTTGGCGTATTGCGCGATCCGATTGCTTGCAAACCCGCGGTCATGGCGGAAACGGAACAGTGGGTCGCATTCGGTACGGAATATCGCGCGCTCGTCGATCTCCCCGGCATCACGTCCGCTAGTGTGTGGGAACCGGAACCCGCTCAAGTCTATCTATGGGAGCGTCAGTGATGCCCGAAATCGATTTGAGCCGCAGCGCGGTGCGCGAGCTCAACGCGGCTTTGCACGGACTTCCGGTTGATACGAACGAGACGCACTGGCGCGTGCTCAATCCACGCGGACAGCACGCAGTCGCAGTTGGCCTAGAACGGCCAATAGTAGTCAATATCGAAGGTCATGTTGGCTACTACTGCGCCGGAATGAATCAGCTAGCGACGATTGTGATCAATGGCAATGCGGGTACGGGTCTTGCTGAGAATATGATGTCTGGCAGGGTGTGCGTGAAAGGAGACGCGTCGCAATCGGCCGGAGCCACAGGGTGCGGCGGTCTTCTTGTCATCGATGGAAATGCATCGGCGCGCTGCGGCATTTCCATGAAAGGTATCGACATCGTCGTAAAAGGCTCGGTCGGACATTTGTCCGCTTTCATGGCCCAAGCCGGCAATCTGGTCGTGCTTGGCGACGCCGGCGAAGCGCTTGGTGATTCCATCTACGAAGCACATATCTACGTGCGCGGCACGGTTCACAGTTTGGGGGCCGACTGCATTGAGAAGCCATTAGGCGAGCGTCATAAGGCGGACCTCCAGCGCCTTCTTCGTGCGGCAGGAGTTGGCCAAACGGTCGATGTTAGTGAATTTCGCCGCTTCGGGTCAGCACGCAGACTCTACCACTTCCACGTCGACAACGTGGGGTCTTACTGATGACCGAGCAAGGCCGCTGGATACACACGCCACCACGCAAATCGGCAACTTTCGATGACGTTTCGATCTCCGAGATACGCCGCGCGGCGGCGACCGGAATCTATGACATTCGCGGCGCCGGCGCGAAGCGCAAGCTCCCGCACTTTGATGACCTGCTCTTTCTCGGAGCCTCGATCAGCCGCTACCCGCTTGAAGGGTACCGCGAGAAATGCGCCACTGACGTCGTGATTGGGACTCGATTCGCCAAGACACCGATCGCACTCAAAATCCCAATTACGATTGCAGGTATGAGCTTTGGATCACTCTCGGCCCAGGCCAAGGAGGCCCTTGGGCGTGGTGCCAGTGCAGTCGGCACTTCGACCACGACGGGCGACGGAG
>Ga0126371_10000182_pt1 | contig 48023 bp, 46 predicted proteins | sample PanSoiMetaPlot_4_FD_110145 | JGI IMG/M metagenome (GOLD analysis project Ga0126371, IMG submission 110145) | Tropical forest soil microbial communities from Panama - MetaG Plot_4 | ecosystem: Environmental > Terrestrial > Soil > Tropical forest > Bulk soil | place: Panama | collected 2016-02-17
CCAATCCCGTAGAGAATCAGAAACGCAGCGCCCCAGTAACACAACGACCCCGGCGACGTGCAGCAAAAGCTCTTCGCTTGCGTCTCTGACATGATGGGAGAAGTCTACACCCAAGCTGCCTTCAAGTTTGAAAACGCCGCTTCACCGTTCCGGCAGCGGACAAAACGCCCCTTTCGAAAACCCGCCCGACTCAACGTCAAACATCCGATTGAAGCGCGACTGAAAATTCTCCCAGGAAATCGCTGCGGTCAGCTCCACAAGCTGTCGCTCGGATAAATCCCGCCGTAGCGCCGCAAACAACTCTTCCGGAACGTTCGATGGAGTGCTGCTCATCGAGACCGCCGCGCGCATCACATTCTTTTCAGTCTCCGTAAAGAGCGCGCTGGATTCGAATCGCGCAAGCTCGTGCAGTTGCTCCTCAGTCAGTCCCTCATCTTTTCTGCCGACGGCAGAATGAATATCAATTCAAAACGGGCACCCGGTGAGCATCGCCGTTTTCAGCATCGCGAGCCGCTTGAGGCGCATCGGCAACGCGCCGTGCTTCTGCTGCAACATGCTTATTCTCACGAATTGGCGCAGCAGCGCTGGGTAATACGCCAAAATCTTCGTTCCGGCGGGAACCTGCCCAAGCGCCCTTCGCGCGAACCAGTAAATAATCCGAACATGCCACGGTGTTTCTTTTGCTTCCAGACCGTTGATGCGAGGCATAAGTCCTCCTCAAATTCTGGCCCGCAGCTCGGGCAATCAATCTTGCAATTCCGAACCCATTCGCGCTTTCTGCGATGGTGTGAGGAATCTGTTTTTTTCTCATGCGCGAGCGGAAAGCTCTATCGCCCGTGCTCTAGCCGCTTGAGTCGCTTGTCGTCGTGCGAGCTTGCACCGGAAGCTGCAAACGTATTTCTTACTTTCGCGCCTGCCCTCGGTATTGGCCGGGGCGTTTCATCCGCCCGAAGTATTCCGCTTGCGCAAAGCACGGCGCGCAGCACATACACTTACTTTAGATTCGGAATTTGTTTCAGGGACTCAGGGTCGTTCAGATTAAGCAGCACCCCTTCTTCTTGAACCGGCACTTCCACCACGCCCCCGGCATGTGCGTGAATAACTGCGCGCGCCCCGACTTCCGGTGAAGCCGCGAGCAGTTCTTCAAAAAGTGCGCGAGGAAAAATTACGGGATGCCCGCGCCTGCCTCGGTACGCAGGAATCACGATTCGGTTCTTATCGCGGTCGAAAGTCTTGATCAGCGACGCAACCAGCCCCGCCGAAATCAGCGGATGATCCACCAGGCAGATCAGCATCCCCTCGATTTGTCCTGCCGGTAAGCTCCGAATCGCCGCCTGCAGCGACGAAAGTTGCCCACGCTGCCAATCCGGATTGAATACCAGCGCGCTTTCATCCAGCTTCACTCGTGCGCGAATCTCTGCAGCGTGTGGGCCCACCACGACGCGCAGCATTCCCACTCGCGGATGCCGCGTCACTTCGATCAAATGTTCGAGGAACGTCTTCTGAGCGATAGGGGCTGGCGTCGTCCCCGCTTGCTCTTGGATGAGAATGTCCGGAAAGGGAACCAGCGCCTTCGGCTGCCCCATGCGCCGCGACTCCCCAGCCGAAAGTATGACTACGGCAATCATCGCTGGTCCTCGCAGGTGAGGTTTTGCGGGTACCCCATCCTTCGCGTTGTTTGCGAAGGGTGGGATCCTCCTGTCCCATCCTTATGGAGACCGCTCGTCATTCGATCACGACCACCAGCATATTTCTTGAATCGCCTGCTTAGGAAACTTAGGGGGTCGGAGCTTTAGCTCCGACATATAAGTTGCACCAGAAAATTCTTCCTTTCGCGCTTTTTATCCGCGCGATGTACTCAGGGGTTCGCTTTTTAGATTCGTTCGCAATCCTGGCCTCTATTCGTGCTTTAGCGCCGGCACTTCATCCAGCCTCACCGCCTTATGCGTCACTTTCGGCTCCACATTCCTGCGAATCGCAATCAATTCCGCCGTCACGCTCACCGCAATCTCTTCCGGAGTCAGCGCGCCAATCTCCAGCCCCACCGGCGCATGCACGCGCGCGAAGGTCTCCATCGCAACGCCTTGCTTTTCGAGCGCCTTGTAAACCGAAATCACTTTGCGCTTGCTCCCAATCATTCCGATGTATCGCGCCTTCGTCGTCACCGCCCATTCCAGCACGCGCATATCGTCTTTATGCCCGCGCGTCACAATCACCAGATACGACGAAGCGTTCGGCTTCACTTTTTCAAACGCCTCTTCGTAGCTCGTGCAAATCTCCTCCGCCATCGGAAACCGTTCCGCATTCGCGAAACTCGCGCGGTCGTCAATCACGCTGATCGAAAATCCCGCCAGGTTCGCGATGCGCGCCAGCGCCGTCGATACATGCCCGCCGCCGAACAAATACAGTCTCGGCTGCGGCAGAATCGGCTCGACAAAAATCTCCAGCGTCCCTCCGCAGATCAATCCCGCGTCGTACGCCGCTTCATTATTCAAGCTGAACGTCATCTTCCGCGGCATTTCCTCGAGAATCACTTCCTTCGCCGCCGCCCACACTTCCGCTTCCACGCACCCGCCGCCAACCGTGCCGGCAATCGAACCGTCGTCGCGCACCAGCATCCGCGAACTCTCATAGCTCGGAATCGACCCGTTCGTATGCACAATCGTAGCCAGCGCCCCGCGCTGCCCCGCGCGCCTCATCCGCACAATTTCTTCGAATAGGTCCATGTTTACGTTTGCAAGGAGTGTAGCGCCGGCCTTCAGGCGCGCGTTCTGTGCTCCGGATGACTCCGCGGAGCCAGCACGCTTTTCAGGTTACGGCGTGCCTTCCTCAGTGTCAATCGCCCGCGCCATAATCCGACGCTACAGCTATCGCACGCGTTGCAACCTCGTCAACCGGAACAAGCAATCCCTGTACGACGGTGCTAGCATTTGCACATGCCCATACGCTTGCTTGAATCCACAACTCAGGACATTCGCTACGCGCTCCGCACCATGCGCACTAGCCCCGGCCTGACCGCGGTCGCGGTGCTGTCGCTGGCGTTGGGTATCGGCGCAACGATCGCGATTTTTTCCATTATGTACGCGCTGGCGTTTAGACCCTTACCCGTAGCACACCCTGAGCAACTGATTTCGGTGGACGGACAGCTCGTTGGGGACAACCGCTACTCGTATGCCGAGTGGGAGTTCTTTCGAGAACGACAAGATATTTTCGCAGACGCTTTCGCGTACAACCATGTCGATACGGATTTCAACGTCACGGACGCGAATCAGCACGAAGAATCTCCCGGCCTGTACGTTTCAGGAAATTACTTTCGAGCCCTTGGCGTGCCAGCGGTCTTGGGAAGAGTCTTACAACCATCGGACGACCAACCCGGAGCGCCGCCCGTCTGCGTGCTGGGCTACAAATTGTGGCGGCAGTTATACAACCAATCGAAAAACATTCTCGGACGAACAATTCTCGCGAATGGGCACGAATTCCAAATCGTCGGAGTAGCACCTCGATCTTTCTTCGGAGTGGATGTCGGCTATCGGTTTGAGATCTTCATGCCACTGGAAGCGGAGAAGACGTACAAGGACTATGCACTGCTTTACGGACATCAGACACCATCGCTGGAGGATCCGGATGCAACTTTACTGAGCATCATCGGCCGATTAAAGCCAGGAGAAAGCGTGAGCCAAGCCAACGCTGGATTGCGCGTTCTGACCGCCGAAATGTACATGGCACTGTCGCCGAAATCCAACAAAACCAATGGTCGGCGATCGACGGTGCCTGCGCCACTCATGGCACATGCTTTGAGCAGTAGCGCTGATAGCTGGCTGGAAAACATGAATGTGGTGTTGTTTCTGATGGTAATGGCTGCAGTGTCCTTGGTCATCGCATGCGCGAATCTCGGCAATCTGCTGATGGCGAGAGCTACGAAGCGGCAAGGGGAGATCGCCACGCGTCTGGCATTGGGCGCGACTCGATGGCGCTTGGTGCGGCAACTGCTGACGGAGAGTGTTGCCTTGTCACTCGTGGGCGCGGCAGCGGGCCTTCTCGTCGAACGATGGAGCAGTGAAGCACTGCTCTGGGCGCTTTCCTGGCCTGACTACAAATTGTTGCTCGATTTATCGTGGGACACGAGGCTTGTTGTTTTTGCCGTTGGCATCGCGCTGGCGTGCGCGATTTTGTTTGGCCTGGCTCCGGCGATTCGCGCAACGGGCATTTCAATTTATTCGGCCATGAGCAACGGCGTGGCAACGGCAAAACGCAAAAATCGTTTCTCGAATTCACTCCTTGTTGTCATGCAAGTTGCTTTATCCATGGCGCTGCTTGTCAGCGCGGGCTTGCTGGCGCGGACGCTGCACGCGTTCCTCGCAGCAGATCCCGGCTATGATCCGTTGGGAGTTCTGACGGCTCAAGCGACGTGGAACGGATCGGCGGAAAGTCCGCAGCGCGCGGCGTTTGTTGGAGGGCAACTGTTGACGGCGTTTCGATCCGTTCCTGGCGTCATATCCGCGTCATGGAGCCGTGTGGATTCGCAGATGTATCTCGCGCAATTGACCGTTCACAAACCCGGCAGCCCCGAGCGGCATCTTGGTTCGTACAACATGTATGTTTCTTCCGATTTTTTCCGCACACGGCGGGCGCCGATGCTTGCGGGCCGGGATTTTAATAATGCCGATACGGCCTCTTCACTACCGGTTGCCGTCGTCAGCAAAACGTTAGCGGATACGCTCTTTCCGGGCGTGAACCCGGTCGGATTCAGGTTTCGTGAGAACGACAGCAACGATAAAGGGCAGCCTTACGACGTGGAGGTGATTGGCGTGACCGCAGATATGCAGTACCGCCGGCCTGATTTAGGGCCGCTTCCGATTTTGTTCAGACCGGTTTCACAATGCTCATCGTGCCTGGGAATGGGCGGCTACGAAGTGCGAGTTGCGGGCATGTTTCCCGAGATGACGAAACGATTGGAGAGCGCAGCGGCGACTGTCGACTCTCACGTCGTTCTGAAGTGCGATTTACTGAGCAACGCGTTCAATGGTGTTGTTCTCCACCGAAACCGCGCCATGGAGCTCATTGCCATGGCATTCAGTTTGTTCGTCGGCCTCCTCGCGATGATCGGCGTGTATGGAGTGACATCGTACGCGACTTCGCAGCGGACGCGCGAGATTGGAATTCGCATGACGCTTGGTGCGCAACCAACGAATGTTTTCCGGATGATCCTCGGCGAGACAATTACGGTCGTCTTCGTTGGAGTGGCGCTGGGCGTGCCAGCGGGACTCGGCGCAGCGCAAATGATTCGTGGGATGCTGTGGGGCGTGACCGCAAGCGATCCGGTGAGTTTTGCTGGCGCGGCATTCATTATGCTTTTCATCGGCGGAACTGCCGCCTTTCTTCCCGCTCGCCGCGCCGCGAAGGCCGATCCCGTGATCGCGCTTCGATTCGAATAGCAGCCCTGACATCTTGCTTCGGCTGCGTCTCCCACGTGGTACGATTCCTTCCACAGGAGTTGCTCATGGAAGACCGCTTCGAATTCGTCAGCGACTGGCCCAAGTGGCAACGCGAAAACGTCGCTGACTTCGAACGCATCACAGCCCTCGGCGCAAAATTGTGGGGCAACTCCGAACACTTGAAGCTTCAACTGTTGCGCCCAACTCCCGAAATTCCCCCGGGCGCCACGATGGACGACTTATTGGCATTGGAGAGACTCGGTCTGCAAAAAATTTGGGCCGCTCAGAAGTGGATGCCAAAAGCGCTGCAACCGATCATCATCGTCGGCGACCAGCAATTCGGCCTCTTCGAGGCCATGCACGAAATCGTCCGCCGCGCCATCGCCGCCCTCGGCAACTGAACCGTGACGCCCTCCGCCGAATCAAGTCTCACGCCGCTCGAACAGGCCGTTCTTCGCGCCATTTGCGACAAGCATCCAGCCGATCAAGCCGCCCTCGAAGCCCAGCTCGCAACCGTCACCGTTCTTCGTCGCGAAAACACCGGTGCTGGCTTCTACACTTACTTGTCCGTTGATCAAAACTCAACTGCCGCACTCAGCGGCGATCGCCTTCGCCATGGCCCTGCCGTCAAAGTTGACGGCTTGAAAAACGGGATGGGTTTCATTCTTTGGCTGAAGCAAGGCTACACCGACCATCTCGAAGGATTTTCCTACGACGAAAGCACCACGAACATCGCCTTCGACACCGTTCTCTTTGAAGTCCTCGCCAAATAGCGCGCATCGAGTTTCCGACTCACAGTAACATGTCGGCGCGTCTTTCCAGGGCTCACGAACCACGGTCTACAAAACCCGTACCCAACCGTTCAACACTTTCCTATTCGCGCCTCTTTCGCGCGATGTCTTCGCATTTCCGTCTTCCTCTTTCAACTCTCAACTCTTAACCATCAACTACTCCTTTGCGGTAAACTCCTGCTTCGCTTTCCACGGAGACTCCCGAATGAAAGCAGTCATCTTCACGCAGCACGGCGGCCCGGAAGTCCTCACCTACACGGACGTGCCCGATCCTACGCCGCGCCCCGACGAAGTCCTCGTCCGCGTCCGCGCCTGCGCGCTGAATCATCTCGATCTTTGGATCCGCAAAGGCATCCCCGGCATTCAAATTCCCATGCCGCACGACGTTGGTCACATAGGGGGCAGCGACATCGCCGGCGAAATCGCCGCCACCGGCGAACTCGTCTCCGGCATTCGCGTCGGCGAAAAAATTCTCCTCCAACCAGGCATCGGCTGCGGACGCTGCGTCGCCTGCCTCGCCGGCAACGACAATCTCTGCCGCAACTACACGCTCCTCGGCTATCTCGTCAACGGAGGCTACGCCGAATACGTCTGCGCGCCCGCGCGCAACGTCGCTCCCATGCCCGCCGGACTTTCTTTCGAAGAAGCCGCCGCTATTCCTCTCGTTTTCATCACCGCATGGCACATGCTCGTCACACGCGCCAAACTTCAGCCCGGCGAAGACGTTCTCATCCTCGGCGGAGGCAGCGGCGTCGGCACCGCCGGAATCCAAATCGCAAAAATCCTCGGCGCGCGCGTCATCACCACCGTCGGCAGCGACGAGAAAGCCGAAAAAACTCGCGCCCTCGGCGCCGACGAAGTCATCGTCCACACTCGCCAGCAAATCAACACCGAAGTGAAACGCATCACCAACAAGCGCGGCGTCGACGTCGTCTTCGAACACGTCGGCGAAGCTACCTGGCCGCAAAGCGTCGCCTCGCTCGCCGTCAACGGACGCCTCGTCACCTGCGGCGCCACCACCGGCTACGACGCGAAAATCGATCTGCGCTTCCTTTTCAGCCGCCAGTTGTCGCTTCTCGGCTCTTACATGGGCAGCAAAGCCGAACTTTTCCCTGTCCTCGACCTCGTCGCCCGCAAAAAACTCCATCCCGTCCTCGACAAAGTTTTCCCTCTCGCCGAAGCCGCCGCCGCCCACCGCCGCCTGGAAGACCGCGCCCAATTCGGCAAAATCGTCCTGAAAGTTTAGGCTGTCATTTTCTGGATTGACGGCTAAAGCGAAAAGGCCATTTTTAGTCCCGATTAGAAAATGTGATGTGGTGTGATTTGTGCAAGTTAGCGTTCTGCGACTGTGCTTTTGTGTACCGATTAGAATTTTATTCGACTGGATCGTGGTAAGTGATTGCGATTCTGTCGCATAAGGCCGAATCGGCGCTCCAGTCTGAGTGACGCTATGAGTGCTTTGTGTCCGATTAGCGCGTGCTAACGGGCTGCGAAAAGCGGGTGTTCGGAAATGAACGGAGGGGCGAAAAAATGCGCGAAAAAACTCGATTAGAAATGAGCGCGACTCTTTGTTTTGTGCAAGTTGCGTCATGTTCTAATTTCCCATATAAACTCGATTAGAAATTGAAAAGCGCATAAAAAGCGAAAAGCCGCGTTTCCGCGGCTCCTTCCTTTCTCTCACCCCGTTTTCCCCTTCGACTGGAATATTCAGTCGAAGGTACTGTGTACCATAGAGTTAACTAAAAGTCAAGGAAAATAAAATAAATGGCTCGTCGATCTAGCTGCTAGGAAACAACGAAGCTTCGATCCTGCGGAGAACCTTTTGGCGACTCGCTTCAGTCTTCAGACGGTGCTCCCAAAATCGCAGTACTTTCCAACCTTTAGATCGCAGCTGCCGTGTTCGGCGACGGTCGCGATTACGATTTCCTAAGGCTTTAGCCTTCCAGTAGCTTCTGTTGTCCTGAGGCAAGCGATAGCATCGCGGACAAGCGTGCCAAAAGCAGCCGTCAACGAAAATTGCCAGTCGCTTCGAACGAAAGACAAAATCGGGCTTGCCAGGGAGGTTGGCGTGTCTGCGCCAACCGGAAATTCGGGCCTCGCGCAAAAGCTGCAGCAATGCTTTCTCGGTTGTTGCGTTACCTTTCGAGCGGATGCTCGCCATGTTCCGGGAGCGCTGCTTCCGTGTGAGCCAGTCCGCCATAGGCTCATTCACCGCCAGTCGAATGTTTGCCGAATCAGCCAGTCGAGGCCGCGAAGAAATTCGAGGGTACCGTTTTCTCCCAATCCGTCTCGGATCAGTTCGGGCGCAAAATGGACGGCAGCTGATATGGCGGCGTTGGGGCTTTTAGGGGGACAGGAGTCCAATAATTTCCGCAAACGACCGCCATCAAACTCGCCGACGACGGCATAGAAGTGACCGCTGGGGTTTTGGCGTCTCAATGCGGGAACGTAGGCAAGGGCTTCATCGGAAAGATCAAGCCTGTCGTGACGATATCGCCAGCGAGTGGACACCAAGGCCACGGGCCGCTTTCCGCGCCGCGCTATGATGTCGATCCGAGCCCTTCGACTGCGAGTTTGAAACGTGTACCCTGGGAACTCTGCATGTGGATCAGCTTCCTCGTCGTACTGGATTTCCGTGTCTCCGAACAATTGCAAAGTTGTCGTGACGAGCGAACGGAAGGCATGTCCCACGAGGTTGTGCGGTTGCAAGGCTCGGATTTCCGGTCTTTGCCAGTACGCTCCGATGGTTTGGCACAGGTCTTCACGGGGCACGCCGAGCTTCTGAGCAAGATACGCAGTCAATCGCTCGGCTTTAACCTTCGTTCCCTCGTCCCTAAACCGATTGCTGTCTACGTAGGTGACGACGCCGTGGAAGGCTTCCCATCTGTTTGTGTAGACCTCGCACGATAGCAAGAGTAGAGCAATTCCTCGCCAGGCGGTCTCGGGTGTCCAGTGAAACCGGCTGTGAAGCTCTTTGTAGAGATCAACCGCCAGCTGCGCTTTTTCGGATCGCGGCATTAAGAGCGGGCTGCCTGGAAGAGCGATATCTGAACTCGCGGGGGTTTTGTAACTTTTCCGATCAACGCACTGCGGATGGCGTTACCCGTCGCCCTCGCGACCGCTGCCGGAAGGGCATTTCCAACCTGTCGATAAGCTGCTGTCTTGCCGCCGGAAAAAAACCAAGAATCCGGGAAACCTTGTATGCGCGCGGCCATCCGCACCGTGAGGCGAGGCATATGGTGCACGGGGTGTTCGCTGCCGGGCGGCTCATTGGCTATACCCAATCCGTCGACCCCGAGCCCAGCCCATTGTCTTCGTGCTCTTGTCGGGCCGAGGTCAGGGCCGCCGTGCTTCTTAGAGCCGCCCACAAGCGTCGGTGCAATACCTCGTGCCTTCTCGCGCCACCTGTCTGCGCCCTTCCAATCGCGCGAACACATAAGATCAAAAAGCGCGTCCCCGACAGTTGGCGGACATTCTCCGTTAGGTTCCGGCCATTCAAATGAATCCGGAAAGGATCTTTGGAACGCAACTAGGACAAAGCGGGGACGCAGTTGGGGAACTCCAAACCAACTCGCGTTCAATACTCGCCATTCCACGGCATACCCAATTCGTTCGAATTTCCGAATTAGGCTCCGCCGATACTCAAAAAATTTTTCCGAGGCGAAGCCGGGAACGTTTTCAAGCAGAACAGCTCTTGGTTTCGCTTCTTCTATCAACCGAAGAGCTTCCGGGAATAGATCACGCTCGTCCTGGTGCCCCAGCTGTTTTCCCGCTATCGAAAAAGGAGGGCATGGAACGCCACCCGCAAAAAGGTCTATTCCCCGAAAATCCGCCCCGTCGATTTCCGCGACCGATTCCTGGACGACCCTCCAGTGTGGGCGATTCTGACGAAGCGTGTTGCAGGCCTCGCGGTCGATTTCGACGGCTGCCGCGAGATCAAAACCGGCGGCCTCGAGTCCGATAGCTTGGCCGCCTCCGCCCGCGCAAATTTCCAGAACAGCTAACCGCATTCTACCCTCAGGATACCACCCGATCGCACTCGTGCGGATTCTACATCTTCGCGTTCTGTTCGCCAAGGCTTCAGTTTTGTTTTGCGCGGGACTTGCGACGGGTCGGCCATCGTGCGAAAATGATGTGTAGGGCACAGGAGACTTGCTGATGGCGACGCAACTGGCAAAAGGCGTGACGCTGGAAACGCCCGAAGAGGCCACAAATTTCCTCAAGAAGGAAGGGATTCTCTTCGCGCAACTCGACCGGCTGGTCAACTGGGCGCGCCGCAGCTCCATCTGGCCCATGTCCTTCGGACTCGCCTGCTGCGCCATTGAAATGATGTGCTTCGCCGCGTCGCGCTTCGACGTGGCCCGTTTCGGCGCCGAAGTTTTTCGCGGCTCCCCGCGCCAGGCCGACCTGATGATCATCGCCGGACGCGTTTCGCAAAAAATGGCGCCGGTCATCAAGCAGCTCTACGACCAGATGCCCGAACCGAAGTGGGTGATCTCCATGGGCGTTTGCGCCACTTCCGGCGGCGTCTTCAACAATTACGCCATCGTGCAGGGCGTCAACCAGGTCATTCCTGTGGACGTTTACGTTCCCGGCTGCCCGCCGCGTCCTGAAATGCTTCTCTACGCGCTGCTTCAGCTCCAGAGAAAAATCGACGGCGAGCGCGGCAGCTTCCTCGAAGCCATCAACACCGGAAAGAATCGCAACCCCGGCCTCCCCGCGAACTAGAGACAAGAAAAACATGCAATCGGTGACGAACACTCTGCCAAGCGGAGATGGCGGAAGATTACGTGCAGGAGTCGGATTTTTTGCGCGTTGGGGGGATTTCAAAGACTTCGGAGGTGCCGCCGGACCATTTTACTTTGCTTCCCGGATCCATTTGTTCGCGGCGAACGTAGCCCATGCCGATCACCGCGGCGAATTTCGGAGAGCGCGCCGCGCGCGTCACAAATCCGATTTCCGCGCCGCGCCCCGCGGGATTTTCTGTGCTCGGCTCAGCTGGATTTTCCGCGCTGCGTTCAGTTTTATTTTCCGCGTCGTGCTCGACGGAATCTTGGGCGGACGGCGCGAACAGCGGTTCGCCCGCGCGGGGAATCGCGTCGCCGGAAAAGCGCAGCATCACGCGGCGGCGCTGGATTTGTCCGCGCGAACGCACGCGCTCGACAATTTCCTGTCCGGTGTAGCAGCCTTTTGTGTAGCTGATGTGCGTCGCTTCGAGCGACGCTTGATGCGGAATTTGATTCTCGTCGAAGTCAACGCCGTACCACGCGACGCCTTCTTCGAGGCGCAAAACATTCAGCGCTTCGTATCCGACGGGCCCGCCGCCGTGTTTTTTCACTGCGATGAGCAGCAAATTCCACAGCGCAGCGAGATTTTCGCGCGGCGTCAGAAATTCGACGCCGGGAATTTCTCCTGCTGAAGTGCGAATCACACGACAGGAAATTCCCGCGATTGTGTTTTCAACATGCGCGAAATCTTCGAGCGCGTTCAAATCCGTGCCACACAGTTCGCGCACAATTTCAGCGGCCTCCGGTCCTTCGAGCGCGAGCGTGCCGAACTTGTCGGTCACGTCTTCCAGCGTCACATCGTCCATGATGATGAATTTGTCGAACGTCTCGATCAGCCGCGCACGGATCATTGCAAACGAAATCACGAGCAGGCGATCTTCGAGCGCGAGCGCCTCCACTTCGGCGAGAATCCGCCCTTGCGGATTCAGCAGCAGCGAAACGTTTCCGTGGCCTGCGGCGAGGTCGCGAATATTTCCCGTGAGCATCGCGTTCAAATAGCGGACGCGATCTTTTCCTGTGAAGGAAAACACGCAACGATAATTCTTGTCGATCAGTGCGACGGACTCGCGCGCGAATTTGTATTCGCGCTGCGCGTCGCCATAATTCGCAGGCAGGTTGCAGCCAAAATATTCGGCGAAGGCCGCGCCCAACTCTTGGTGCTCGGATTTTAGGGGGGTCTCAATTGCCATGGTGTGCCTCTCGTTCACATTCTATGCTTTGTGGCACAGTGGGACAAAATCAGGAAGGCTAAGTCTTCATTTCAGATTCGCGGGAATCAATCGCTCAACGATGACCACATCGCGCCATTTTCCGTCGAGTTTGCCATGCTTTTCGTAAGTTCCCGCTTCGCGAAAGCCAACCGCAGCCACCAGCTTGCGGCTGGCAATATTTTCAGGGAACACGCGGGAAAGGAGTTTCCAGAAGCCGCACTTTTCTGCCTCTGCGATGAGCGATTCCAGGACGATCCGGCCAGCTCCCCGCCTCCTCGAGCTTCGCTCGACGTAAACGGAAAGCTCCGCAATTCCTGCGTAGCAATCGCGCGGCCGGTAGGCGTATGTTGACGCAAACGCGATGATCTGCCCATCCTCTTCTTCGAGGACAACCACGGGATGAACGCCGTCGAACCACGCCTGAATATCTGAGGCAGAACGGGGCCGCGTTTCAAAAGTGGCCACACGATCTTCGATTCCTTGATTGTAAATCTGCGCGATTGCCCCCGAATCTTGAGGTGTCGCCAAACGAGTGCGCATGTTGGGACGAATTTTATACTGAAAATCGCACTTCGGGCCGTGGCATGTTCCCGGCGCGCGATGCGGCTACGCGGTGTTGCTATACTGAAAGCAAATGGCAAATACGAACACGAATGAAGGCGGACTGATTCACGAGATTATTCCGGTGGGGATGCTGCAATGCAATTGTTCGATTGTCGGGGATCCGGTGACGCGCGAAGCGATCGTCATCGATCCAGGCGATGAAATCGACCGGATTCTTGCGGCGCTTGCGAAGCATCGGCTGACAGTGAAAGCGATTCTGAGCACGCATGCGCATATTGACCACGTCGGCGGACTCAAGAATTTGCATGACGTGACCGGCGCGCCAGTGCTGATGAACGAAGGCGATTTGGAAATGTATCGCGCGATGGCTGAGCAGGCGCAATTTCTGGGTGTTGCGCCGCCGCCGCTGGCGAAAATTGACAACTTGCTAAGGGAAGGCGACACGATTCGCTGGGGAAATTACGAAGCGCGCGTGTTGCATACGCCCGGACATTCGCTCGGAAGCGTCAGTTTGTATTTACCTTTTTCTGCTGATGCCCACGAAAGGGAAGGGAATCACATCGTGCTTTCAGAGATGACTACATTACCGACGCAATCCTCTCGCCGCGCGCATGAAAAACGTGGGAGTGCGCAACCTCCGTGGCTCTTTGCTGGAGACACCCTGTTCGCCGGCTCCATTGGACGAACGGATTTGTGGGGCGGCTCCTATCCAGAGATCATTCGGTCGATTCGTTTGAAACTCCTCACGCTGCCTGAAGATACAATCGTGTTTCCCGGCCACGGGCTGTCGACTACGCTGGCCGAAGAGCGCGAATCGAATCCATTCCTTCAATCCCGGTGATGGATTTCAGAGTTGCGGCAGCGAAGAGTCGCGGAGGAGGACGACGTCGGACTGGGTTTCGCCACGGAGAACGCCGAGAGTTTTGCCGTCAGGAGACCAGTGGAAATCGAAGATGCCTTTGGAGGTAAAGCTCGTGACCTGGCGCCCTTTGGTTCCTTCGAGGGGTTGGACCCAGATGTTGTCGGCGCCCGGATCTGTAATGACGTAGGCGACGCTTTTGCCATCCGGCGAGAATTGGAGGAAATTGTTGGCGACGCGCGAATCCACGTCCAGCAACCGCGGGGCAATTTCAGGTGAAGCGAGATCTTTGAGCGCCAATTTCGTGGTGGTTGATTGCTCTGAGGTGACTCTGACGAGGTACGCGAATGTCGGACCATCCGGCGAAAGGGCGAAGCTCCACAAGGGGAATGTTGCGGGAATTGCAGTTCCGGGTACAGGTTCAGATGAGCCGCCATTCAAGGGGACGCGCTGCAATCGGTTGTTGGGAGAGTCAAAGTAATATACCCATTTCAGGTCTGGCGAGCAGACAGTATAGAAATCCTGTTTGCCATGCGTGAGTTGTTTCAGGTTGGATCCGTCTGCATCCATGCGCCAGACGTTTGCAACTCTGTTTCCTCCGTGAAAACTCCAGGAAAAAATGACATTGCGACCGCAGGAGGCGCCTCCTTCGAGTAACCCGGAGGGATCGATCAGGAGAGGCACTGGATTCGTTCCATCAGTGCCTATGAGTTCGATGCGATCTTCCCCTGAGACAAGCAGTTGCGTGTTGTTTGCCCAATTGAAATGCATATTCTGAATGTGTTCTGGCAGGCCTGGAACCGTGGTCAGAGATCCCTGGCCCGTTGCAGGAAGCAAGTCAAGTTCTTGCGATATCCGCTTCTGAACCGTGGCCAGGAGCTTGCCATCGCCGGAGATGGCGAACGCCGGATAGCTGTTTGTGTCGTTCGTGAGGTTGCGAAAAATGCCGCCCGGATAGGAGATGTAGCCGATCTGGATGTTGTAAAATGCCGGGCCTTTCTGACCGTACGCTGCGAAAAGCCCGTGGCTATCGGCCGCCCACAAAAGCTGGAGGATAAATTTATCTTCGAATTTGACGAAGGATTTCGTCTGGCCCGTCGCCAGATCGAGCGCATCTATCCCACTCACATCAGAGTCGTCGGGCTGCGTCACATTGTAGGCAATGCGTTTTCCATCGGGCGACCAGGCAACGGAGATCACAATCGAGGACATGGGTCCGCCGGATAAGACTTTCTCGTCGCTTCCGTCGATATTTGCCGCGAGTAACTGCCATTTGCCGGTCTCGGGAAAGTTATTGCGCGTATAAGCCATGCGTTTTGCGTCGGGAGAGAAGGTGACCTGACTATCGATGTTCCGGACAATGACCTGCGGAGTTCCACCGAGCACGGTCACACGATACAAATTCGTTCTGGTAAGGGTGTTGTCAATCGCCGCGCGGAAGTAGATGAAGTTGCCATCCGGTGAGAACGACACGCTTTGATAGTAATTGTTTGCGGAAGGGGGAATAATCTGCGTGTCGCCATTTGTAGGAATGTTGCGCAGCCAGAGGCTTTTCTTTCCCGCTTCGTTTTTAACAATCGAAATAAATTTGCCATCGGGAGAAATAGCGGCAAACGCTGCGTTGCCGGAATTTGTGATTTGCGTGACGGAGAAACTCTGGAAAGAAGCAGGCACCGCGCGATGAAGGAAGGCATAAATCCCATAGGCAGCCGCGCCAGCGAGGGCGAGCACAACGATCAGCGCGGCACCGAGGCCGAACTTATGTTCGCGGGCCACAGCAGCAACAGAGGAGGATCCGGAAGCGTGCGCGACGGAGAGGCCAGACGCTGTGTTTGCGGAGGCCGATGCCGCGCGCGATATGGGTGCTTCGTCGGGAGTAGACGCAGAAGGCGCGCGGCGGCTGGAGTCAGTGTCACGTTTCAAGCGCTTCAGGTCGGCGCGGAGTTCGGCGGCTGATTGGTAGCGTACGTCGCGGTCCTTTTCGAGCGCTTTCGAGATGATTTCTTCGAGTTTGGGCGCCACGTCGGGATTCAAGCGCACTGGGGGCACGGGAGTTTTTTCAAGAATCGCGTTGAAGATGACGGCCGTAGTGTTTCCGCTGAAGGGCATCCGCCCGGTAGCCATTTCGTAGAGCACCGCGCCGAACGAAAACAAATCTGTGCGGGCGTCCAACTCTTCGCCGCGCGCCTGTTCGGGGGACATGTAGGCGACGGTTCCGACGGTCGCGCCCGGGCTGGTGAGCAGGTCGCTAAGGTTATCGCGAGTGGCTTGGGTCATGTTCTGACCGGCTGGGCCAACTGCGGCACGCGCGCCTTCGGTCACTTTCGCCAGGCCAAAATCGAGAACCTTGGCGTGGCCGCGTGTGGTGATGAAAATATTCGCGGACTTGATGTCGCGATGAATGATGTTGTGCGAGTGGGCGGCGTCAAGCGCGCTGGTGATTTCGATACTCCAATCGAGGAACAGATCGAGCGGGAGCGGTTTGCCTTCGATGCGATGCTTGAGCGTGCTGCCTTCGAGAAATTGCATGGCGAGAAACGGCTGGCCGTCGCTCTCGCCAATTTCGTAAATCGTGCAGATATTTGGATCGTCGAGAGCGGAAGCCGCGCGCGCTTCACGGCGCAGGCGTTCGAGGGCGGACGCATCGCGCGCCGTGTCCGCGGGCAGGAATTTAAGCGCGACCATGCGGCCGAGGTTGAGATCCTCGGCTTTGTAGACGACGCCCATTCCGCCACCACCGAGCCGTTCGGTGACGCGGTAGTGCGAGACGGTTTGTCCGATAAAGGGATCTTTGTCTGTCATGCCGACTTGCGGCGAAATTGTATTGATGGAATGGAGTCAAGTCAACGTGGCGCTGTGGGCGCCGTGCCTCAAGCACCTGCGGTGCCGGATTCGCGGGAGTCGCGTTCGGCGCGGAGATTTTCCATGACGCTCTGAATGAGTTGCTTGGCGTTCTGAAGTTCGTCGCTGATGATGCGCATGTCCTTTGGGGCTTGCTGGGGATTGGCGGTGCTGCGGCAATAAATTCCGTGCTGGCCGATGAGCACCATGGCGTCAGTGAGTATGTCGAGGGACACAGCGAGCCGGCCGCGATGCGAGCCCAGCATTGTTTCGTAGTGCTCCAATTCTTCACGACGCTTTTCAAAGACGCTCATTGGTAGTTTTCCCGTCCATTTTTTCAGCGTTGTCGCGACCATCATTGCGCAGTGTAGCGAATACTGATGTTCGAAGAATATCAGTGCGGTTCGATGAGGGACAGCACCTTTCCCCAAGCAAATTGATAAGGAGGAGCGCCCAACTGTTCGACCAGCCATTGGTCATGGAATGTTTTGATTTCATCCATTTTGGTTTTTGACCACTGCGAGCCTCGAAGACCGAGTGTCACGAACTGAATGCTGATGCGCTGGAGAGGCCCGTTCGGGGCGAATGTAAGAGTGAGGCCAACTTCGCTTTCGGGGCTGACCTGGCGCCAAAGTCCATAATGGTTCACGGGCGCCGACCGCTGGATTTTCTTCGCAGTGAGTCCCAGCTCAGAACGCAGAAAGTTCGCTTCGCCGAGACGAGGACTTAGATTTTGCCCGGTTACGACAAGCTCTCCAGTTTCGCGGTCAAGTCGCACGTCCAACGCTGCGCTCTTCTCTGGTGACAAGAGTTTCGCTTCGACACGTTCAAGATATATGTTTCGGAGTGGTTTAACAACGGCGTCAGAATGATGTGGGCTGGGTTCCAACGCGCTGAAGAATGTTTGTAGTGTACCGCGTAGTGCCAAATCGTGTTGCAAAGGAGGAACTTTCGCTGGCACTACGTTTTGCGTGTTGCATTTTGCCGCCTCATAATAATTGGTGACTTAGGCGCCGCCGCGCGAGAACGTCGAGGAACTTCCTCTTCGCATTGTCTCGACGGAAGGAACATCCCCAGACCCGTTTCTTCCTGGCGGTCAGTCGCACAACGCATCACGCAATTCGGGAAAAACTCCGCCACGCGTGGTTCGCGCGTGGGAGGCAGGGGGAAATGATGAGACGCTCGGATTTGGTCAGCAATAATTCAAAGGGGAAGACGCCACGCACTTCGCAAGTCGTTTTCGGCGAACGCCAGCATCTGCTGCGCGTGCTCGATTCTGTAGAGCATAGCGCATTGCCGCACGGGCGGCTCGAGCAGGAACGGCGCGTTGTCGAGCAATTGATCCACGCGCGCACGCAGGAACTGAATCGCATCAATGGTTCGTGGGACGAGAAAGTTGGTCTCGTGCTGAGCGCAGAGATCAAACCTGACGTTCTCGACAGGCTCTATCGCGATACGCCGGGCGAGGATTATTACTTGCTGCGACTGATCAGCGAGCATCCGAAAGTTTCTGCGAAGACGCTGCGGAGGCTTGCAAAGCATCCGTATGCCGCGATTCGCGAGAACATCGCGCGCCATCCCAACGCTGATGCGGCGACGCTGACTTCGCTGAGCAAAGATCGCACGCAGCCGCTGTGGTATCTGGTGGCGTTCAATCCGAACGCGCCGACGGGTTTGCGGCAGAAGCTGCGCGAGCGTATGCGGAAGCTCGGCGAGAAAACGGCCACGCAGTAATTTCTGCGGATGTTAGTCTCGAATCTGAACTTCCTGCTGCCCGGTCGCTTTGCCTAAAGCGCGGAGGTAGGCGTCTATGGTTCGTGTGTGGCCGATCACGAATCGGGAGACGAAGCGGAAAAAGAGGTTGTAGACATCGCCATCTTCAGTAATGCGCACCGTCGTCGCGTCGTTTCCCTGTTGTAATTGGAACATTCACGTGCCCGAATAGGGAAGGCCTTCGGTGGCAATTTTCCGAGTGATGGATTGCGGGGGAACGCGGTCGAGGAGTTCATAGGTGATGGTTTCTCCGTTGCTCGTTGTTTCGCGCACCAACTCGCGGCCGCTGGCATCGGGGACGGTCTCGAAATGTTTCACATCCGGCCGCCAATTCTGGGGGCCTGCGATCAGCGCGAAGAGCTGCTGCTGCGTCGCTCGGAGCGAAGCGGTGCGCGAAACATGATGATGCTTGGGCAGCAAAGCTCCGGTGACGACTACCACCAAAATCAGCAAAGCGATTGCGCCTAGAACGATGAGCAGGATTTTCATTTGTTGCGTGCTCTCTTTCGCTGCCGAAGCAGGATCTTTGCGTATTTCGCGAAGCACTCGATCCCTTGCAACGCTTTCTCTAGTTCCTGTCCCGGCATCAATCGAAACATAGCTTTGACCAATTCCGGTTCTAGGATCGTGTTCTGCTCTTTCACTCGCGCGCCTGCTCGCGTTAACGTCAGTTGAATACGCCGCGCGTCGTTCGGATCTCGGCGGCGTGCGATATAACCTCGGCGCACAAGTCGCGCGACGGTGATGCTCATCGCAGAACGACCCACGCCCATATGCTCGGCGAGCTTGGTAAGCGTGGTGCCTCGCTGCGCGTCCAAATGGTCCAGCACGCTTGCTTGATGCTCGGAGACGCTTTTCCCCTTTTCGTCCGTGGCCACGTGCTCCCGATGAGCCGCGAGGAAGATTGCGGGATAAGCGTCCAGCAAACGTGTGATGCGTAAGTCCAGCATAGGAGAGAGACTGCGGTAAATGGTTTGATCCGTCAAACAAAATTGTGCGGGGAGTTATGCGCAACGGGAAATGACCGGCTAGTGTTCGCTTGAGGGATCAGGGGAGGTTGCGACGTCGATGTCCACGTAGAGTTTCTCGACGGCGAGGCCGGGAGGGTAGCAGTTTCCGTTGGCGGCATAAGTGTTGCGGCAGCGTGATGTGAAATTCTTCCTGCGTGGGGACTGCGAGACTTGCCACACGGACGCAAATGGCAGGCCGCTCTGCGCTGGTGTGATTTTGTTCGCGGAAAAAACGCATCCCGGCGATGGCGGGCAGGCGTCGTTGTAGATGAAAAATGCAATTTGGCGGCCGCGGGCATTTTCGCGAATGTCATCGGCGGTGATGATGCCAGCGTCGGTGACGTCCGGCATACCTGAACAGTAGATTCCCGCATAATAGCCCGCCGCGTTCACGCCATCGATCCACGCATACAAGTATGCGCGCTGCTCGGGCAGCATGCGTCCGCCTTCTTCCTGATCGAGGAAAATGATTGTGCCGGGAGGAAAACGTTCTGTTTGCGCGGCTTTGGCGGCGGCCGCCGCGTCATTCGCACCGAGCGCCGCTGCGTTTGGCGTTCTTCTCAGTTCCTTGTCGAGACGGCCGTTGAACAGGACTAAGAAGCCGAATCCGTTCGCGCGCAAGGCTTCTCGTTTTCCCGTCCAGGTTGTCGCGTTTTCGCCCGGGGGAGCGTTCAACCAATAGCCGGAGAACGTAAATGTTTTCCGCAGTGCAGCGAGGGCTGCGTCGCCGGGATAATCGTTGCGGTCGAATCCGAGATATGTATGCGTTCCGTCTGTGGAAGACGCGTGTGTTTGCCGCACAAATGCCAGGGGAAAAATCAAAGCAAGTCCGAGAACACTGGCAATCGCGATGATTATCGCGCGCATCTTCGCAGCTCTATCGTAATACTCTGTGCCGCGAAAGTCCGCACGCGACTCGAAGATTCACTCCGTCGCCAGGGCCATATACATCGACTGAATTCCAACGCGCCCCGGACCCTTGAAGCGGTTCCACACGAGTTGTCCCGCACTCGCAAACATGCCCGTCGAGAGCTTCTGAAATTGCGTTTCCATCTGTACGCTGCGGTCTTTATAGATCCAGCCGCCCGGCTCAATGTCGATCTGTTCGCCGACGTTCAGCGTAACCTCAAACACGTTGCCGTAGCCGTGAAGCCAGAGAATGCCATCGCCTTTGTGCGCCTGAAATGTGTCGATAAAAAACCCCGAGCCGCCAAGGAGCATGTTCGCGACGCCTTTGACGCGTGTGTAGGTGTAGTCAAGCTGATCTGTGGCGGCGAGGAACTGATGTTCGCGAACGTCGATGGCCGCGCCCTGTTTCATGTGCATCGCGAAAAGATGGCCCGCTCCGTCGCGACTGAATGCAATGCGTCCCGGTCCGTGCGCTTCGGTCATGAAGACGGGCATGCCGGAAAGAACCCGCTTGAACGCGCCCGCGAGCGGCTTGATCGCGATTTCTGTGTGCGTGTCTTTCCAGAGGAGAACGTGATGCTCGAAATACACCGGCACGCTGCTGACTTCGACGGTGAGCACAGGCACGAGCTCGCCGTCGAGGTGATATGTGACTCCTCCAAACGTTTCGGCTTGCGCCGAGGTTGCCTTCAGCACAGGAGTGGGGCCGGGCATAGTTGCCATTACATTCCTCCATTGTGGTTTTCGATCTCAATTCGGGCTTGGCCGGAGAAAGTCCAGAATAGGATGCGAATGCTGGTGAAGTCATCCGAGAAGGCAAAGCTCGTGCCTCAACTGTAATGGTTCGTCTGAACGGACTGGTCGCGATGGGAAACCCTGATAAGCTTGCAAGCGTCTTTCTGAACAGCCTCCGGCACAGCCGCGGGGAATGAAGCCAGGGAGTTTTTGTCTCGTGACTGTGCTGGACTTTTCGGCCTACATTGGCCTCACAGCGGTTGGTTTTGCTACGGCCAACATTCTCATTGGGCTGCTGATTCTGGGCCGGTATAGTCCCGTGCGCTACTGGCCACATCGGCGGTTCGATATTTTTGGCCTGCATCGCTGGACGGGGTACGCGACTCTTGGGTTTACGCTGGCGCATCCTTTGCCGTTGCTCCTGAGCAAAAAGCCGCCATTTCGGGTGATTGATATTGCGTTTCCGGTATGGTCGCCGCTTCAGCCTTTGTGGAACACAATTGGCGCGATTGCGCTGTATCTTCTGGTTTTTATTGTGGTGACTTCGCTCTATCGGATCCAGCTCGGCCGGCATTTGTGGAAGCTTTTTCATTATTCCACCTACATGGCTGCAGCTGGGCTTTTCATTCACGGCATTTTAACGGATCCGAATCTGACGGGCGGTGCGGTCGACTATCTCGACGGCGGCAAAGTGTTTGTCGAGATCTGCTGCGCGATCATCGTTGCCGGGTCGGTCTGGCGCGTACGCCACAGCGTCAAAAAACGGGCCGCAGAACGGCTCGCCCGGGTCGGGCATCCCGCTACCGCCGATTAGTACCGCTGCGGCCCGAAAACCGCCGTTAACATTCCTACAGCCAAACCCGTATTGATAGGCAGAGGAACAGAAGCCAGGGGCATTCCTCATTAGCTGCGCACCGCTGATTGCGGATCTGGGAGGGCAAGATGTCAGATCAAATGGTACAGGCGTTGGTTTTGCCGGCGATGTTCTTTTGCATTGGCTGGATTGTGTGGGTAGTAGCGAATAGCCGGCGCCGCAGCAGGGTCGCCGAGATTCAAAGAGACATCCACGCGAAGCTTTTTGAAAAGTTCGGAACGAGCCAGGAGCTGATCGAATATTTGAAAACTGATGCAGGAAGCAAGTTTCTTGAATCCGCTACGATCGAGCATACAAGGCCGTTCGGCCGCGTTCTCGGCTCGGTGCAAGCCGGTTTGATCCTGTTTTTCGTCGGCATTGCGATGCTGATCGTGCGTTTCACGATGCCGTCCGTCGGCTGGAATCCGGTCGAACAGGCACAAACCGCGCATGGCTTCTTGGCAATCAGTCTGGTGCTTCTGGCGCTTGGGCTTGGGTTCTTGGCTTCCGCGGCGGCTTCTTATAAGCTGTCAAAAAACTTGGGGCTCCTTGACCGGGAACTCGGTTCGAAGCGTTAGGAGTTCGCTTGCGGAGGGTTGCACCGGTGCGTAGTGAAGCTGATTCGATGAGCGCTGCGGAGATTTCCTTCGCTTCCGCTGAGTCCGGTGAAGGCGCTGAGCGCAAGCCGGCTAGCGTTCCGTTGATGGATGAAGGGGAGTTCCGCGCGTTCTACGAGCAAACCGCGCCGCAACTTCGCGGGTACCTGCGACGCGTCACGGGAGACGCCAGCCTCGCGGACGATCTGCTGCAAGAGTCCTATCTGCGCATGCTGCGCGCGCCGCTTGCTCCCACGGAAGAAGCGCATCGCAAGCATTACCTTTTCCGCGTCGCGACGAATCTGTTGCGCGATCATTTTCGCGCGTCCAAGCATTCTTTTGTTCCACTGACTGAAGAGCCGCAGCCGACGCACGCGAGTCGCGACTTCTCGCTGGAACGCGACCTGGAGAAATTTTTGCTGGAACTGAAACCGCGCGAGCGCGAACTGCTGTGGCTCGCGTATGTAGAAGGCTATCGTCACGAGGAAATCGCCAAATTGATGAGTTGCAGGACGGCGAGCGTTCGCCCGATGCTGTTTCGCGCGCGCGGGAGACTTGCAGAGCTTTTGCGCGAGCGGGGATGGAAACGTGATTCGCAGGGAGAGGCAACACCATGAAACAGGGACAATGTGCATTCGAAGAAAAGATTGCGGCAGCCAACCGCTTAGGCAAGTGGAGTGATGATCTGCTCGCGCACGTGGCGGATTGCCGGGTATGCGAGGAAGTTGCGCTGGTGTCGAGTTACCTGTGCGAATCGAGCGAGGTGACGCGTGCTGATGCCTCGTTGCCGAATCCAGGCCTGATTTGGTCGAAGGCGCAGGCCGCGGCGAAAGCTGCTGCGATGGAACGCGCTCTGCGGCCGATTCTTTGGGCGCGCCGCTGCGCTTTTGGGGCATGTGCGGCAGCAATCGTCGTCGCTATTGTGCTGGCGTGGTCGCGAATCGGGGAATTCTTCGCCGGATTTGTAGCGTCATGGCGGAGTAACGGCGTATCCCCGTCAACCGGACACGGCAATGTTCTGCTCATCCTCACAACGGTATTTCTGCTGATTCTCTTCCCGCTGATTTTCGGACTCTACGCTTCGTGGTCGGAAGATTAACGCGATCCATCGCCGCGCAGGCTTCCGCTTGCGTGCGGTGGCGTGAACGAACTCCAGAGCCGCAAGGCCCGGCTTCCCGCAACGGATGCGAATCAGGCTAACTTGGTCGCCACACTGCGCGCAGCGAGCGAAAGCATAAGCCTGCTGCTGCCGCTGAAGATCATGCTGATTCCCACGAGCGTTCCGAGCACCCACTCCGTGCTGGACGGCCAGGTTCTCCAGATCATGAGCGCCAGAATCAGAGTGACGATTCCGTCAAGCAGCAGCCATCCCCGGCCGTTGGGCATCTGGAACGCGAGAATCAGTTCCAGCACGCCTTCTGCGAACAAGTAGATCGCCAGCGCCAGCGTCAGTGTGACGAGGCCAGCTACAGGGTGCGTCAACATATATACGCCAATCACAATGTAAAGTACGCCAAGCAAAAACTGCCAAATGGCGCCGCCGAATCCGCGCAGGTGCCATCCAAACGCCAGATGCGCCACGCCGCAGATCAAGAGCAACCAAGCCACTACCAGGTTTACGGCGATCCCTGCCACCGCTGGCAGCGCGATGGCCAGAATTCCCGCAAGGATGATGAGCAAACTGATACCAACGGACCAACCGGTGAGGCGTCTTGCCTGGGTCCCAATTGTAGAAGCAGACATGGGAGCTCCTCCTCGGAGAGTTTGACGTGATGCGTTGGGTGCGAGCCTACGCCCACCAAGCCGTGGCTGTCAAATGCAGGGCGAGACGCCGCTCGCGCTACACCCGCTTTGGCACTTGGGGAAAAGTTCGGCAACCCTGCCTGAACGAATTCTGTTTGACCGCAACTGGTAGGAGTTAAACGGTTTTGTCTTTCGAGTAGCAGAGGCGTTCAAGGTTGCACTCGATGCAGCGCGGCTTGCGCGCCTGGCAGACGCGTCGGCCGTGCCAGATGATCTGGTGCGAGAAAAGAATCCAGCGGTCCTGTGGAATCACTTTCATCAAATCCTGCTCGATTTTCTTGGGATCGGTGTGTTTGGTGAGGTCAAGCCGCGCGGTAACACGCTGTACGTGCGTGTCCACAACGACGCCTGAGGCGATCTGATAGCCCGTGCCGAGGACGACGTTGGCCGTTTTGCGCGCGACTCCGGGCAGGGTCAGGATTTCGTCCATCGTTTGCGGCACCTTGCCGCCGAATTCCTCGACAAGCTTTTTGCTCGCACCGATCAGCGACTTCGTTTTGTTGCGGAAAAATCCCGTGGTGCGAATCTCGTTTTCGAGTTCCGCGGGATTCGCATATGCGAGATGCTTCGCATCGGGATACTTGCGGAAAAGCTCCGGCGTGACCATGTTCACGCGAACGTCCGTGCATTGCGCGGAGAGAATCGTGGCGATGAGCAACTGAAACGGATTATCGTGCTTCAGCGCGCAGGTTGCGTCGGGATAGGCTTCGTCGAGCTTCGAGAGAATTGCGCGCACACGCTTTGGGTCTGTACCGCGGCCCTGTGCTTTGCGCGTGCTCCGTGAAACTTTTGTGCGTTGTTTCGTTTTAGTTGTTTTTGCAGGCATGGCGGAAGCGGGAAATATAACACACGCGCCCGCGAATCCGTCCGCTAGTGACTGCCGATGGAATTCCGCACGATTCCGTGGCTATCCGCCCATTCATCGGACATTTGGCTCCGAATCTCCCACAACTCCGGAAAGAAACGCACGCGCAGGCCTTCATTCAGCAGCTCTACGGCGCGGCCCTTTAACGATTTGGCGCCCAGCCCGATGGTTCGCATGATCAATTGCATGTGCACGGCGCGAAATCTTTGAAACAGCTCGTCAAATTCCGCGAGTGCTTCGGCCACCACATATGCGCCTGAGTGCGTGTACTCAGAATTGTAGATTTTTTCGATGGTTAGGCCGTGCTTATCGAGATAATTCGTTTTGAATGTCTGCCAGAGCGGGGTGTGCATGCGCAGCAAAGTACGAAAGCCCGGCGATTCCTGTCCGCTGCCATTGCCGAGGCGCAAACGAATCTCCTGATATTCCTTGGGCGACATCGTTTCGAGCAGCGCGAGTTCGTCGATCATCATGCGCTGAGCGATGTGCACGCGGCGGAAAAGCGTAAGGACGCGGTTGGTGTCTTCTTTCTGCATGTAATCGTCGATGTCCAGGAGCGTGTAGCCGATCAGCTTCATCCAGACTTCTTCGGCCTGGTGCACCACTTGAAATTGCAGCTCGTCATGGTTGCACAGATCGTGGAAATCCTTTTGGCAGGAGAGCAGCGCCTTCGTGTTGAGATAAATCTCGTAATCCAGCGTGCCCTCGCCGTTCATGATCGAGTAGAAGTACTCCCGATCCATAGTCGTTCCTCCAATTGCGGAAACTTTGCGGCCTTCTTCGCTCATCTTATCGCAAAACGTATGCGCATCATGTGTGACTTTCAGGCGCATGCGTTGAAGAGAAGGGAATTCCGTGCGAACAGTCGAAATATTGCCGAGCCGCTCTGTGGAATCGGCGGGTGTATACTCCGCGCGAGGAGAACTCCCTTGAGCCGCGTTCTGAAGCTTAGCGCATTGCTTACATCTGTTGCTGTCGCGCTTGCCGCCATCGCTTTTCTTGCTGCCGTTTCGTCGCGCAGCGTGCGCGCGGGCAGCGCGAATACGGCCAGCACAGCGACTCCCGACTATACGATTCAAGCGATTCGCTACGCTTCGAGCGAAGATGACGCCTCTACTATGGTGATGGGTGCGCCGAAGGAAAAAATCCAAACCGCGTGGATTGTCTGGCTGGTTCGCGGAGGCGGGCGCAACATTCTTTTTGACAGCGGCTATCACCGCGACAAGTTCGCGCACTATTTTCATCCCGTGGACTACGTGCGCCCGGATGAAGCGGTGAAGCTTGCCGGCGTGCAGCCGGACGAAATCACAGACGTCGTCATCAGCCATGCGCACTGGGACCATCTCGGCGGCATCGATCTTTTCCCCAAAGCGACGATTTGGATTCAGGAAGAGGAGTATCGCTACTACACCGGCCCGGCGTGGCAGAAGGGCGGCGATCACGGTGGAATCGATCCTGACGACGTGCAGGAACTTGTGAGACTCAACACTGAAGGGCGCGTGCGCTTCGTTGACGGCGACAACGTCGAAATTTTTGCTGGCATCCGCGCTTACACGGGAGGCCATCACACATACGCTTCACAATATTTGCGCGTCGAAGGTGATCCGCCGTTCGTGCTTGCATCGGACAATTGCTATCTCTATCGCAATCTCGCTGAGCACAAAGCCAGCGCAACGTTTTCCAAAGCCGACGAGCCTGCGAATATTCAAAACCAGGCGCGCATGGTCCAGCTTGCGGGAGGCTCGCCGGATCGCGTAATTCCCGGACACGATGCGGTCGAGTTCGAGAAATATCCCACGTCGGCGGATGGCCGCGTCGCCAAAATCAAATAGAATGAATTCCACGAACTGGCTGCTGCGATGCGATCAGCCAGCCAAATATAATTCCGGAAGGGATGAATACCCACAAGCCGAGCACGGCGTAGATCCACAGAAAAAATAACCCCAGAAACACTGCCAAAATTCCCGTGATAATACCGACAGCGACGCCCAGTGCAATTTGCGCAGTCTTGTTGCGAAAGCGTATCAGCGAAATCATTAGCGAACCCACGACTGCGTGCAGCACCCCGAGCGCGGCCAGAAGAAGCAGAAGGAACAATGCGCCCGACGAATATCCCTGGCTGTTTATTTCCAGCAACATCACGGCCACGAACAGCCCCATCGTGTTGACGCACATCCACCATCCCATCAGCCGCCAATTCATCCTCCACGTTCGGTGGCGTTGCGGTGTGATGTTGACGGCGTGGCGCTGTTTCTCTTCCGCTTTCACACGAGAGACGGGTTTTCGCGGAGTTTGATCCGCCTGCGATACTGCCACCAGCCACCCAAAAACAAGTCCAGTCGGCGCGAATATCCACACGCCGACCGCGATATCGCCCACATTGGTCGAGAGGGCTCCCAACAGCGCAAAGACCGGCCCGCTGAGAAGCCCCAAAAGAGCTCCGACCGCTCCACAGATGTTTCGTTCAGCGATACTCACATAGGAAAACGCCCAGCAATAGACGGCAGCTTGTGCCATGCCCACAATCACAATCAGCACCAGATGCGCCGCGATGAAAGTCTCGAGTTGTGTTGATGCATGAAAACCGTGCGCGCGGTATTCCATGAGCGTGCGCGTGCCAAGAATGACGACGCCCGCCGCGTTCGCACACATCCACCGGAGAGCCAGCCGCCAATTGATCCGGCGAACGTGAGTGCTAGTGGCCACCGGAGATGCAGAACTCATCGCGTCCTCAAGTCAGTAAGCTCTGAAAAAAAGTTAGAGCGGACCGTTAGGCCGATAATGAATTGGAGACTTGCGGTGGTCAAGGGATGTTCTGAAACCTGCGGCGAAACTGGCACCGCGATGTCTCACGGATTCCAGTGTCGGTTGGAGGTTGCCTCAGATGTTTGTTTCGAGGAGAATAGAAGGCACGCGCCCGTAGCTCAGTTGGATAGAGCGTCTGCCTACGAAGCAGAAGGTCGGGAGTTCGAGCCTCTCCGGGCGCGCCACTTTTTAGATACCTGTTTTTTCAACTACCCGCGAAATAACCCTTCACCGTAAGACCTTCGCGTGGGTCAGAGAAAATTTGGCTTTATCCAAATGAGGCGCGCTCCCAGTGTACTTGCCGCTGTGGTATGCTTGCGCCCATGCGAAAAATCTCTCGTTGCATCTATCTGACTGTTCTGTGCGTGTGCTCTGCTGCCTGGGTTTCGGTTGCGGCGGAGGGCCACTTTCCTTCCAATGAAGACCTGCGCCACGTGCGATCGATTTCGCAGCCCAAGCTTTCACCAGACGGGCGGAGCGTGTTGATACAAGTGACGGATGCGACAGCCGATGGTGGCAAAAACCATCTCTGGCTTGTGGATGTGCAGACGAATGCTGCACGGCAGCTAACGTATTCGCCGGAGAACGATAAACGCGGCGAATACGGTGGCGAGTGGATGCCGGACGGGCGCAGCATTCTGTTTCTCGCCCATCGCGGAGAATACACGCAGCTCTACGAACTGCCGATCGATGGCGGCGAGGCGCATCCGTTTACAGTGAAGATCGTGCCGCCGGTGGATGAATCGAAGGCGCCCGATGCGATTCCGCCAGCGCAGAAGCCGGCGGATGGGGCGACGCCGGCGAAAGCGGAGCCGCTGGAGTGCAGCGTTGGGGGATATTCCGTTTCTCCAGATGGTAAGGAGATTGCAATCATTGTGCACGATCCGCAGACACCCGGTGAGAAGAAGGAGCAGGATGAGAAGGCGGACGCGGTACTGGTGAATCACGATCCGCATGGATCGCGGTTATATCTGCTCGATCCGGCCAACGGGAAAATTACGCCGGCTGCGGTGCCACCCGATGTTGCTGGCGTGGTGTGGGCGCGACAAGGCGACCGCATGCTGGCGATTGCCGAGGGGATGAACGATGTGGGCGATCTGGCGCCCGCAGGGACAGCATGGGTGGTTACCGTGGCTGATCCCGAGCATCCGCAGCAGTTGAAGACGATTCCGGCGACCGTCGAAGCGGCGATCTGGTCGCAGGACGGAAGACACATTGACTACTTGGCGAAGAGCCAGGCGGACGCGCCGCCGGGATACTCGGATCTGTACGAATACGCAGTGGCGGATCAATCCGTGCGCGATCTCAGCCCGGGGTTCAGCGGCAGCGTCGGCCTCGGCGAGCCGATTGTGCAGGGCGACAGCGTTCTTGAGGAAGCCGAACTGGGCACGCGTACCACGATCCTGCGCTTCACCGGAGACCGCCGCGAAGAACTGAAGTTCGATACAACGACGGTCTCGCAGTTGAGCACGAACGCGCAACAGACTGCGTGGGTGTGGGTGGGGTCGTCGAGCACGCAGCCGCCGACGCTGTACTACGCGGAGAAGCCCGGACAAAACGCGAAGGCTCTGAAGACGCCGGATCTGGTGCCGACGGCGTGGCCGTCGATTTCCTCGCATGTGATTTCGTGGAAAAGCGACGCCTTCACCATCGAAGGGCTGCTGTATCTGCCGCCGCAGGCGAGTGCGGAACACAAGGTACCGCTGATTGTGGAGGTGCATGGCGGACCAACGGGCGCATTTGACGATTCGTGGAGCGCGTTCACCGAATTTATGGTGGGCCAAGGATGGGCGGTGCTGCGGCCGAATCCGCGTGGAAGCACCGGTTACGGCGCGGCATTTGCGGCGGCCAATAAAAACGACATGGGCGGCGGCGACTATCGCGACATCATGGCCGGAGTCGATGCGGTCCTAGCGCATTATCCGATTGATCCGAACAAGATGGGCCTGATGGGGTACAGCTATGGCGGCGAGATGGCAGCGTTTGTAGAGGGACGCACGGATCGCTTCAAGGCGATCATCAGCATGGCGCCGGTGACCGACCAGGAGAGCGAGTATGGGACGGAGAGAGGGTCATACTACGACCGGTGGTTCTATGGAGGATATCCGTGGGAGCATGCAGAGAGCGCGTGGCGGCAGAGCGCACTGGCCGATGCGGCGAAGGCAAAAACGCCGTTCCTGCTGCTCCAGGGAGAGAGCGACGGCACCGATCCGCTGGGGCAGAGCGAGGAGATGTACCGCGCGCTGCGGCAGATGGGGGTGACAGTCGAGTTGGCAGAGTATCCACGAGAGGATCACGGGCCGCTATATGAGGCGATCTTCGGCTACCCTGTCCCGGAGCCATGGCATGGCTTCGACGGACGGCAGAGGATTGTGACTTTCATCGACAAGGCATTTGCACAATAGCGCGCTTCCAAAGCGATCCCTATCTTCAAGTGGACTGCATATGCTTAGAGGGAAACACGGTCAATGCCGGTTCACGATTCGAGCTGTGGTATGGCTGCCACGAAATTAGCTAGAAAAGTTCTAAGATCGCCGCTTTGGGCGCGCCACTTTATTTTTGGCGTAGAATCCCTGTTAACAATCAGTGAATTGGGAGCATCATGACCATGCGCATTGGTGCCGTTTGCGGATTCTTGGCAGCGACCCTGTTCTTAATGCCCACCTTGATCTTTGGCCAAAGCAAGCGTTCGAAGTCCGACAAAAACATTGATTTAGTCGGCCATCGGAACATCGACCGAGAGCTGAACAACTACTCGCTGGACGACGAGAAGCGAATTGGGAAACGGATGGCTGAACAGGCCGCAAAATCCTACAAGTTTGTGACCGACCCTGGCGTAATCGGTTATCTCGAACGAGTAGACCAGAAGCTGGAACAGAATTCCGACAAACACATACCGATGACATTGCACGTGATCGATAGCGATGACGTCGCTCGCCCGCTTACGGCGATGGCTGGGCAGCTATTTGTTACGCGTGGACTTCTTTTTCATATGGATAACGAAGGGGAACTGGCCAGTCTCCTTGCGCGGGCAATCGCTGTGACGGCGCTGCGCTCCCAAACAACTTTGGCCACGCAGGCACAACAAATTGTGATTACAGATGCGCTTTCGGATCCAGGGTTTAGCCCATCAGAAGGCCCTGTCATTACGATGCCTCCGCCAATGGCAACGCTACACACAACCCCCGGTTCCGTCTTTGACGCCGACTATTTCGGCATCCAGTATGTTTACAAGTCTGGCTACGACCCCAGCTGCTTCCTCCAATATGTGCAGCAGGTAGGAGAAACATCCAAGACCTTTCCTCCCATTCCTAAACGACTGAAAGAACTGCAAAAGGAAATTGCGGAGATCCTGCCGAAACGCGACGAGAACATTGTGACTACGCCAGAATTTCAGCAATTCAAGAGTCGGTTGCAGGCCCTGGCGCCGCAGGGCGTTGCCTCAAGACCTCCTGGCAGCAAGCGTTAGCCCGTGTGCATTTACCACAGATATCTCGGTCTCGTCCTGTAGGTGAAACAGCGAAAAAATTGAATGGCCGTTGTTAAGAATCGTTAGTTCAGTTTCTATCGGTGCGGTTCGCTCTCCGCCGGCGTACTAGAATCCGCGCAGGGCCTTCGCGGCCCCGTGCCCGGAATTGCTCATGTTCCGCGCGGCGTGTTAGCATTCTGCCGGTTCTTTTTTTGCGAGGTCTTTAAGATGAAATTGCTCGCACTATTTTTCTTTGGCGTGATTTTTTCTGGCGGGATTTCCGTTTCTCGCGCGCAGGCGCAGACGCAAACTTTCGAGACTAGCGGTGGCGTCGTGAAGATCACGCCGATTTATCATGCGAGCTTGCTGATCGAAGCGGGTGGGAAAAATATTTATGTAGATCCCGCGAAGCCGGCGAACTTTTCCAATCTTCCCGTTGCCGATTTGATTTTGATCACGGACATTCATGGCGATCACATGGATCCGGGGTCGATTTCGCAAATCAGCAAGTCGGGAACGGAAATCTTTGCTCCGCCTGCTGTCGTAAAAACGGTTTCTACTGCGCAGCCGATTTCCAACGGCGAAACGAAAACTTGGAACGATTGGACCATCGAAGCGATTCCCATGTACAACATCCAGCGCGGGCCGTCGCCGGGCCAGCTCTATCACACGAAGGGGCGCGGCAACGGATACGTCCTTACCTATGGCGGCAAACGATTTTATTTTTCCGGCGACACGGAAAATATTCCGGAGATGCGTGCGCTCAAGAATATTTACGTTGCCTTCGTGTGCATGAATCTTCCGTACACCATGCCGCCGGATGAAGCGGCGCAAGCAGTGAAGGCGTTTCACCCGCAAATCGTGATCCCGTATCACTATCGCGGCTCGGACCTGAATCTTTTTAAGAATGATTTGCAGGGAACCGGCATCGAAATGCGCCTCCTTGACTGGTATCCGACGGCCGATTAAGAAGCGCGACGGTGCGGAATATTGTCGCTAGAACTTGGTGCGGAGAAATTCCACGAAAATGTAACCAATGATGGAAGCGACGGCGGCAATTTCAAGATTGTGGATAGTGAAGATATCGGAGAGCGCCCAAAGCAATCCCCTTTTTGTACCCATGCCGGAATGCTCGAATTCTCCCATCAGCAGGTTTGAATAAAACAGAAAGACAATAAAGCCGATTTCGATTGCGGCTCGCCAGCGCGTCTTCATGGTCGTGTCTTTCATGTGGTGGGATTATAGCGCGGTCGGGTGCGAATGGGTTTCGTTGGCGGGCGATGGGAATTTGTTCTAAACTGCGCAGCTTGCTGTGCAGAGGGACGGACAAATGCATAGAAAAGCAAATTTGCAATTGCTAAAAATTGTGGCACGAATTTCCGGCGCTACAGGGCGCATCACAAAAGTCGGAGTGTTTGCTTGTGCGTTGGCGGCGTTTGCGATGGCGAGCACGGCGCAGGCGCAGCAACACGCGAGCCAATCCGGCGTGACAGGGAAAAACAGCACGCCGCAGAAAGTTGTGCCAAACCTGAAAACGACGCCGACCCTATATCTTGTCGGCTACGCGCATCTCGACACGCAGTGGCGCTGGGAATATCCGCAAGTGATTTCCGAATATTTGCCGGACACGATGCGCAAGAATTTTGCACTGTTCCAAAAATATCCGCACTACATTTTCAATTGGACCGGCGCGAACCGTTACATGATGATGAAGGAATATTTTCCGGCTGATTTTGCGAAGATCAAACATTACGTCGCGACAGGGCAGTGGTTTCCCGCCGGGTCGTCGATGGAAGAAAACGATGTGAATTCTCCTTCGCCTGAATCGATCATCCGTCAAGTACTTTACGGCAACGAATATTTCCGTCACGAATTTGGAAAGGCGAGTGAGGAATATATGTTGCCGGATTGCTTCGGATTTCCCACGGACTTGCCAAGCATTCTCGCCGCGGCTGGCGTGAAAGGTTTTTCCACGCAGAAATTGACGTGGGGATCTTCGGCTCCTGCGGGTGGGCCGGATTCACCGGAGGAAACTCCGGCCGGGACACCATTCAATGTCGGCACGTGGATTGGGCCCGACGGCCACAGCGTGATCGCTGCGCTGAATCCGGAAAGCTATTCCGGCGGCGTGAGCTACGATCTGACAAAAAGTGAAAAGCCGGAAGGCATTCGAAATTTTATTGATTGGCCTGCGCGCGTCGAACGCGACGGAAAGACCAGCGGCGTTTTCGCGGACTATCATTATTACGGCACGGGTGATATTGGCGGTTCTCCCGATGAAAATTCGGTGCGGCTCGTCGAAGAAATGGTGACGAAGGGCATGGGCTCACTGCCTCCGCACAGCCGAGATACGGATAGCGACGATGAAAATGCCGAGGGCGCACCGAGTGGACCGAAAGTCCGCATGGGCACAGGGCCGCTTCGCGTGATTTCCTCGGACGCGGACCAGATGTTCAAAGATATTTTGAGCCAGCATCTCGAATCCGGTTTGCCGACGTTCAAAGGCGATCTGGAATTGACAAACCACTCGGCGGGATCGCTTACTTCTGAGGCGATGCACAAGCACTGGAACCGCGAGAACGAAAACTTGGCGCGCGCGGCGGAAGCGACTTCGTTTGCAGCTTCATGGTTCGGCGGAAGGGAATATCCGCTGGCCCGGCTGAATTATGCGTGGCGGCTCGTGCTCGGCGGGCAATTCCATGACATTATGGCGGGAACGGCGACGCCGAAAGCATATACATATTCGTGGAATGACGATGTGATCGCGATGAATCAGTTCGCGCAAGTTTTGCAAAGCGCGACTTCAGCGGTAGCGTCGCAACTGGACACGCAAGGCAAAGACGCTGCAGTAGTGGTGTTCAATCCGCTTTCAGTGGCGCGACAGGATGTGGTCGAAGCGAATGTGCAGTTCAATGACGGAAACGCTGACGGAGCTGTGCATGTAGTTGGGCCGGATGGCGTGAGTGTGCCATCACAAGTTGAAGAAACTTCGCCAGTGGGTGCTGGCACGATGAAAGTGTTGTTTCTCGCGAAGGTGCCGTCACTGGGATTTGCGGTTTATCACGTTGAGCCGACGGACGAGCAAACGTCGGACATGTCTTCGGAGCTAAAAGTCACGCAATCATCGCTGGAGAATGCGCGCTACCGAGTGGAAGTGAATTCGGACGGCGATGTGACGAGGATTTACGACAAGAAACTGCAGCGCGAGCTTTTGTCTGCGCCGATTCGGCTGGCGTTTCAATCGGAGACGCCGTCGTATTGGCCGGCGTGGAACATGGATTGGAGCGACCAGAGCAAGCCGCCGCGCGGTTACGTTGACGGTCCGGCGAAGATCACGATTACGGAAATTGGACCGGTGCGTGTTGCGCTGCGCATCGAACGCGAAGCGGAAGATTCGAAATTCACGGAGACAATAAGCCTGAGCGCAGGCGATGCGGGGAATCGCGTGGAGTTTGCGAACGCGATTGATTGGAAAGCGCGCCACGCTGCGCTGAAGGCGACGTTTCCGCTTACGGCGTCGAATCAGAGTGCTACGTACAATTGGGGTGCGGGAACGATTGAGCGGCCGACGGACAACGAAAAAACTTTTGAGATGGCGTCGCATCGCTGGTTCGATTTGACGGATCAGTCGGGCGATTTCGGCGTGACGATTTTGTCCGGCGCGAAAACCGGATCGGACAAGCCGAGCGACAATACGCTGCGGCTGACTTTGCTGTATACGCCGGGCGTGAACGACGCGGATCAGGAGTATCGCGATCAGGGAACGCAGGATTGGGGCCATCACGAATTTGTGTATGGATTGACGAGCCACGCGGGAGATTGGAAGAACTCGGATGCGCCCTGGCAAGCATATCGCCTCGATGATCCGCTGATTGCCTTTCAGAGCGAAGCGCATGCGGGCGCGCTCGGGAATAATGTTTCACTGCTGAAAACGAGCAGCGATGATGTGCGCGTGATGGCGTTCAAAAAAGCGGAAGGGGGAAGCGGCGCGGTCGTGCGCGTAGTGGAGATGAGCGGAAAGCCCGCGAGCGATGTGCGATTGAAGTTTGCTGCGCCAGTCGCAAGCGCGCGCGAAATCAACGGACAGGAATTGTCGATGGGCGCCGCGAGCGTCGCCAATGGCGAACTCGTGACGAATTTGAAGCCGTACGAAATCAAAAGCTACGCGGTGCACCTGGCTGCTCCCCGCGCGCGAGTAACGCCGCCTGCGTCTCGTGCCGTGATCTTACACTACGACTTGGCCGCCGCGACGAATGATGGCGCAAAGCCGTCGGCTGCAGGCGCGGGTTTCGACGATGCGGGAGATTCATATGCAGCGGAGATGCTTCCGGCGAGAATTTCGTACAGCGGAGTGGAATTTCAATTGGCGCACGCGGCGACGAGAGTGAAAGATGCAGTCGTTGCGCACGGACAGACGATCAATCTTCCGGCGGGAGATTACAATCGCGTTTACATCCTGGCCGCGGCAGATGGGGATCAGAAGGGAACATTCAAAACGGGAGACAACGCGCGAGAGTTGAACGTGCAGGACTGGAAGGGATTTGTAGGCCAGTGGTACGACCGGTCGTTCACGATGGAGCCGGTACCGATTCCCACGGAGCCGGACGCGAGCGACACAAGCGAACACGCGCAGAGATTGCGTCGGCGCATCGCATATTTGCAAAAGAATCCGGAGACTCTGCCGCATTACGCGAGCATGACGCCAGGATTCATCAAGCGCGCGCCGATTGCGTGGTTCGCGTCGCACTATCACGATTCGAATGGCGCAAATGTGCCGTACACCTATTCGTATTTGTTTGCATATGAGATGGATTTGCCAGCGGGCGCGCATACGCTGACGCTGCCAGACAACGACAAAATTCGTGTCTTTGCGGTTGCTGTAGCGCGCGAGGGAGCTCAGGTGCGGCCAGCACAACCACTTTACGACACGACTGCGAACATCACAGCGCAAGAATGAAACAAATGAACCGTTTGTGAATTCGGCTTGCAGCGTCCCGCATTGCGACATTGAGAGCAAGGGAGTTACAACCCGCTCTTTCGACAATTTAATGTAGTTGTCATCTGGTATTTACAGTTCTGACCGAGCCTAGTAGAGTTTGTCCATTCATGGACACTTCAGGCGTGACGATCGAAGCCGTACCAACACCCGAAGAAAAACGGCCAAAGCAGCCGGGGCGTCCGTATTCCGGCGCGCTCGTCGTTGTGGAAGGGATCGATGGCTCGGGCAAAAGCACGCAACTGCATTTGCTGAAGCGGTGGCTGGAAGTTGGCGGGTACCGGACGTATTTTACGGAATGGAACTCGTCGCCGCTGGTGAAATCGGCGACGCGCCGCGGAAAAAAACGCCACCTGCTAACGCCAGTTACTTTTTCACTGATTCACGCGGCGGATTTTGCGGATCGGTACGAGCGGCAGATTCTTCCGTTGCTGCGCAGCGGGCATTTGGTGCTTGCGGACCGCTACATTTACACGGCGTTTGCGCGGGATGGTGCGCGCGGATGTCCCGTGGACTGGTTGCGCAATCTTTATCAGTATGCGGTGGTTCCCGACGTGACATTTTATTTTCGAGCGCCGTTGGAAGTGGCGATCCGGCGGATTTTGAGCGGACGTCCGCGACTGAAGTATTACGAGGCGGGAATGGATTTGGGATTGTCGCTCGATCCCGTGGAAAGTTTTACGAAATTCCAGGGATTGACGCTGGCGCGCTACGACCAGATGGTGCAGACAGATAATTTTGTGCTGATGGATGGGACTTTGCCTGTGCATCAGTTACAGCAGAAAATGCGCGACGTGGTCGGCGGGCACATCGAACTGAAGCGATTCAAGAAGGGGAAAGACGAATGACGGAGCCGATCAAACGCGAGTCGGCTGGGAATGACGGATCGGAGTCCGCTGAAATCGCGACGGTCATGGCGGAAGGTTCCGAGAGCGGAGAAGGTTGGGCGACGGACGTTGCGGCTTCACGAATGACTGTTGGCCTGCCGACGCGGGACCGTTCCGAGCTGAGCGGGCATTTGATCGTGCTGGAAGGAACGGACGGATCGGGGCGTTCCACGCAAATTGCGCTGCTGACGGAGTGGCTGGAGTCGCAGGGATTCGCCGTGCAGACGATGGGATTGCGGCGGTCGTTTTTGATCGCGAAGGATATCGACAGTCTGCTGGCGAAAAATTCGGTGACGCGGTACACGCTCGCGCTGATGTACGCGACAGACTTTTTTGACCAATTGGAGAACCGCATTTTGCCAGCGCTGCGTTCCGGGATGATCGTGCTGGCGGACCGTTATTATTACACGCTGATTGTGCGCGCAGCGGTGCGCGGGCTGCAGCACGGTTATTTGCACCGCATTTACGATTTGGCGCTGCCGCCGGATCTGACGTTTTTCCTGAATGTGCGGCCGCAAATTTCGTTCGAGAGAGAATTTCAGAAATCGCCGGCGATCAGCTTCTGGGAAGCGGGGCGCGATTTGCATTTGTCGGACGATTTGTACGATTCGTTCATCAGCTATCAGACGATGATTCGCAAGGAATTTGTGGCCCTGGCGAAGCATCACGGATTTACCACGCTGAACGGCGAGAATTCGATTCGCACGGTCAACGCGGATTTGAGAAAGCAGATTGCATCTTACCTGGGCATCAAAAACATCAAGTACCGTCCCTCGCATGCCCTCGTCCATCTCTGGCAATAACCTTGGCCGCTCCCGTCCGCATCGCCGCGATTGACGCTGGATCGAATGGCATCCGGCTGGTCGTTGCGCAGGCGACTTCCGCAACGGAAATCGAAATTCTAGAATCGGTGCGCGCGCCGGTGCGACTGGGGCATCGCGCTTTTACGGCGCGGCGGTTGAGCCGGGCGACGATTGAGGAAGCGGTGCGCGCATTCCGGCGGTTTAGGACGCTGCTGGACCGCTACGGCGTTCAGCGATTTCGCGCGGTGGCCACGAGCGCTGCGCGCGAGGCGCAAAATCGCGACATGCTCTTGCGAAGAATTCGCCGCGCGGCGGGGATAGAACTGGAGGTGATTAATTCCTCCGAAGAAGCGCGGCTGGTGCGCTCGGCGATTTTGGGCGCGGTCGGCGAAAGGCTCATGCCGCGATTGATCGTGGATCTGGGCGGTGGCAGCCTCGAAATCAGTTTGCTGCGCAAGCGCACGCCGGAAAAAATCCTGGCATTGCCACTGGGAAGCGTGCGGCTGATGGAAACGCTGAAGATTTTCGGGTCGTTCACCGAGGACCAGTGCGAACGCGTGGAGCATCGGGTTTCATCTCTGCTGCAGAGTTTCTGGCCCACACCGCCGGATCTTTCAAGCACATTGGCCGTTGGCTCGGGAGGGAACGCGGAGGCGTTTGCGCGGATTTTCCCCGGTGCAAGATTGAGCGGTTTTCCGTCGATCAATTTGCGGCTGCTCCGCGAGCGTGTATGGGAAGTACTGAGACTCGATGTTGAAGAACGGATGGAACACTTCCGAGTGCGCCGCGATCGTGCGGAAGTGCTGGGAGTAGCGGCAATCGTTTTCGGTGCGCTTTCGCGGCATCTGCGCTTGCGAACGATGCTTGTGCCGGGCGTTGGCGTAAAGGAAGGGATTCTGTGGGATTTGGCAGCGGCGCATTTTTCGGCACTTTCGCCGAGCGCATACGCCGCTCGTTTTCAGCCGCTGCTCAGAGAAGCGCGGCGCGTGGCTTCGCGTTTTCATTGCGAGGGCGCGCATGCGGAGCACGTTCGCAAACTGGCGGTCGAGTTGTTCGATCAACTCGCGTCCGTGCACAAGCTTCCGTATGAATTGCGGCTCTCGCTCGAGATTGCCGCGATATTGCATGATGCAGGACGCGCGATTAGCGCGGATGCGCAGCACAAACACGGCGAATACATTGCGCGCCACGTGAATATCCCCGGCATCCCGGAATCGGACCGCATGCTCATCGCATGCTTGATTCGATATCAAGGAAACTCGCAACCTGATCTGGAGCACAAGTTGTATTCTTCGCTGAGCGCACGGCGCCGCGAAGAGGTGCGCGCGCTTGCGGGAATTTTGCGTGTCGCGCTTGCGCTCGACCGCGACAAGAGGCGCACGGTGCAAAGCGTTCAAGTGGTGACACGGCGAAAGCAAGTGCGCGTCAGCGTGTATTCGCCGGATCACGCCCCACTGCCGATTGCCATGTATCGGCGCGCCGCGAAGTTATTCGAGCATGAGTTCGGATGCCGCGTGAGCTTTGGCCGCGCACGAAACGTACACGAGGTTGAGAGGCCGGTAGTTCGGTCGCACCGCGCGGCATGAGCTTTGGAAGCGAGAGCGATAGTTTGTTTTTCGCGGGACGCCGCTGAAAGAATGGTTTTGGGATGATACTGCACCTATTTCGCCACGGAATTGCAATTGACCGCGAAGATCCTGCTTGCCCGTCAGAACACGACCGATTTCTGACGCCCAAGGGAATTGCGAAGACACAGGCGGCAGCGCATGGATTGCACGCGATGGGGCTGAAGCCCAGTGTGATTTTGACCAGTCCATTGCTGCGCGCGGTGCAAACGGCGGAAATCGCCTGCGAGGCGCTCAGCTATCCGGTGAAAAAATTACGCCAGATCGAGGCGCTGCAGCCGGATGCGAAGCCGACCGATTTATTCGACGAGCTCTCGGGATTGAAGGCCGACGAAGTCCTGTGCGTGGGACACGCACCGAATCTGGACGAAGTGATCGCTTTCACCATTGGCTGCCACACGACGGTCACATCGTTGAAAAAAGCTGGACTTGGCTCGGTCGAGATCGAATCGTTTTCCCCGCCGCACGGAACCATCGTTGGAGTTTATTCGGCGAGAGCGCTGCGCTTTCTGGGGGACTAGTCCGCTGCGTCGGTTTTTTCCTTCGGCCGCTCTCTTGCTTCCACCACGCGGAGCGGAGCACCCGCTGCGCCGGGAGTGATGACAATCGCGCGGCGGCAGGCAATTTCAAGCAGATGCTTTGCGGTAGCAAGTCTTGAGAGGAACGGCTCCTCGCCGTCGAATCCGTAAGCACGAATCATCAAACCTTCCAGCGTAACGTCTACCTGGAGTTTGCGAATGAGATTCGGCGACTGTTCGAACGCATTGGCCAGTCGCAGAATTCCCGCCAGAAGCAGCGTCGCCTGCTGAAGCGGCGACGGAAGCGTGTTGAATTCTTTGTGTTTCGCCTGCGGCAGCGCTTTGCGATGGTAACGCGCGACCACGGCCATCAGTTGTAGTTCCGCAGGCTTCCATCCGAGCGGCAGGGGAAGCTTTCGAATGAGCCGGTAAGAATTCTTGTGATGGCTCTTGTCGCCTTCGATGCGCCCGGAGTCTTCCAGCAGAGCCGCGCCCTGCACGATGTAACGCGCTCGCGCAGTCGGCAAGCCCACAGTGAAGCCACGCGCGTCGAGTGCATCGAATAAATCGGCGGCGAGGGCTGCGACGCGGCGCTGGCAGATAAATTCAGGAGTGCGGAAGCGCGACCATGCGGCAAGCTCGGCGATCGCAGCCCTTTCCAGGTCTGCGCCGCTTGGCAACAGTTCGCGCCATGCAGCCCAGAGGGATTTTTTGCCCGAGGTTTTCAATACGTACTGTTTCAGGCGCTTTTTCCGCTCGCTATTGATCGCTGACTTCCACGACGATTTCGCTTCGCGGTCAATCGCGGGTTTCAGCGCGACGAGCTTGCCCCAGAGCACGTCGAGGTCGTGGACCTCGCCGAGCAGGTTCTGTAATTCCTTCGGCTCGCCGTCCCACTTTGCTTGCAACGCAGGGAGAAAATTCTCGGCAGTGTAGCGAAGTTTTTTCAGGGCGACGCGGGTGCGATGATAAGCGACCTTCGAGCGGCTGCGCATGGCGAAGCGATGGCGCTCATACGCTTCGTGCCACTGTTCCAGGGCGACGTAACGCAGTTCCGGGCCGTCCGGCAAAAATGAATCCGCGCGCGGAGTTAATTGTTCGGCCCAGGATTTCCATTTTTGCTGATCGAAGCTGTTGAGGCCGTCGATTGCTTGCTGCTTGAAAACGTCGCGCTCAACTGCAATCGAGTTGCGAAGAGCAAGCCCGGTCTTGTCTTTCGCGATTTCCAGTTTATCGAGCCATTCGAGCAGAACGTCGGAATCGCGCAAGCCACCAAGACTTTTTAGGAGCTTTTTCGCGGCGCGCCTCAGTTTTTTCCAGTCCGGATGCGGGTCGAAGCGCGAAAGAGCGTCTTCAATGGAAAGGCAGCGGCGCAGAGCGGTGCGCAAATCGTGGACGTTCTCGGGCGTAAGCTCCTTCGCGGCTTTTTTGCGCTCCTTGAGGACGCGAGCGGCCCAGTGGCCGAGGCCAGTGTCTGGATTCGCTTGAGCAGCTTTCTCAGCAGGCACGTTGTCTTTCCTGCGCATGGCGTATTCTTCTAATATGCCCGAATGAGTCACGGCGCGAGTATCGCTAGCCTTTTATTTTCAATAGATTAAGAAGCATTTCGGGACCCTGAGTTGTTGGTTTAGAAATCCGTGCTGAGGTCCCGAATTTGCAGACGACCCAAACGCCCTACCGGAGGTCGTTCGCGCGACTTTCCCTGGAGGCCGGTCGAAAGCCGAGCATACCGTAACACAACCCGCAAGCGAATGGTAGAGGGGCACCGCTCGAGGGGAAAACGGCTTTTCCTTGTGACGCGGGCGGTTCATAATTCTTGTTTGTGTTAGTTGTCGGGAATTGTGCCGAGAGGAATGAATTTTGATGGCGAATGAGCCGAAACAGGAAAAAGCGGGCAGGAAAATCCTGGTGATTGACGTAGGAGGCACGCACGTCAAGGTGCTGGCGACCGGGCAGCGGACGCCGCGAAAGATGGTGTCCGGGCCGAAAATGACTCCGGCGAAGATGGTCGAAGACGTAAAACGCATGACGAAGGACTGGAAGTATGACGTGATTTCGATGGGGTATCCGGGCCCGGTGGTTTTGAGCCGACCGTTGCACGAGCCGCACAATCTGGCGCATGGCTGGGTAGGTTTCAATTTCAGCAAGGCGCTGGGCCATCCAGTTAAGATCATGAACGACGCGGCGATGCAGGCGCTGGGGAGTTATCACGGTGGCCGAATGCTTTTTCTCGGACTCGGCACGGGGCTTGGTTCGGCGATGGTGGTTGATGGAATTGTGGAGCCGATGGAAATAGCGCACTTGCCGTACAAAAAAGGCAAGACGTACGAAGATTATATTGGTTTGCGAGGGCTCGAACGTTCAGGAAAGAAAAAGTGGCGACGGCACGTGGAAGATATTGTCGAGAAAATGAAAAAGGCGCTGGAGCCGGATTACGTGGTGATCGGCGGCGGCAACGCGGCAAAATTGAAAGAGCTTCCGAAGGGCGCAGAACTCGGCGACAATGCCAATGCGTTTCGCGGCGGCTTTCGTTTGTGGGAAGGCGAACAAGCGAGAGTTCCCGCGCACAAGAAGCGAAGCGGCAAAGCGAAAAAAGCGTAGGGATATTGGCCTGAGCGGCGAAACGAGAGCGCAGGCCGCAAGCATCAAGATATCAATGGGGACTAGCGGGAGCTGAGGCATGTTTGGCGACGATCAAAAAGCGCGCGGTTCCGGCGATTCGGAAGAAAAACCTGTCGCAAAGAAAATTTTCACGTTTTCCTGGGTGATTGTAGTAATCGCCGCGCTGGTCGTGGCTGGGATTTTCTATTCCCGCTGGCAGCAGGAAAAAGACTACGAGGAAAAGGCTGCTGAGCAGAAACGCGAGCAAGCGCGAAAGATTGCCGAGTCGTTCGGTGGGACGAATTTCGAAATTCTGAATTTTTACGCTTCGCCGGGGGCGATTCAGCGCGGCGATACGGTGCAGGTTTGCTATGGCGTTTCCAACGCGAAGACAGTTGATATCACGCCGAAATTGCCGGAAGCCACGTGGGTTTCACTAAACCGCTGTATTCCCGTAGAACCAAAAAAGACCACGACGTACACGCTGACAGCGACCAATGACAAAGGCGAGAAGAAGTCCGCAACGCTGACCGTCGAAGTGCAATAACTGTCGATTGTCCTGCGACGGCTTGCCGGATCTCAATTGTCAGTCCGATTGCATTTCTCGAGAATTGAGAGATGGTCCTTAGCCGGCTGATTCTTTGGAGCTATGATCAGTCCACGTTGGTATTCAGCAATTGCGTTGGCGAACTCGCCTTGTGCGGCTAGGCTGTCGCCCAGCCCAAATTCGGCGTCGGAATCTTTGGAAGATAAAGTAAGGGCTTTTCGGAAATATTTTTCCGCACCATCGGCCGAACCAACCAGAAGAAGTTTGTGAGCTAGCGCTGTAAGCCTCCGGGAATCGGGATGTTTCTCAGCTGCCTCTTGATAATCTTTCAGTAGCTTTTCCGGAGTGTCTCCGCGCAAAAAATAGCAGACAGAAGACACGGTTTGTACGTCCTGCGCGGACGGTTTGAAGCGCCAGCTCTGGGCTGCCTCGATAGCAGACTGTCGCATTAATACTGGACCGCCCAGGTAAATCGGATCCCTGATTGAGCCCTCGGTCGAAACCAGAATGGATAGGTAAACACAGCCTTCAACGTGAGCGAGCGCTGCTATTTGGGGATAAACCGCCTTGTTTCCCGACACCACCAGCATTTCCTCCGTCTTCCATGGGACGACTGGCAGTTTGGCTGTGCTTGTTGATTGAGGCGACGAAGGCGTTTGGGCGCAGACAACTGTAGAAGCCAAACACAGGGAAGTAATGAACAGGAGTTTTCGCATTTCGCCTCACGACTGCTATTTCGCGCGTGCGTGAATCTTATTATTTCAGTAAGTAAGCAGTCAACATTGTTTGATCGCGCGGTGTTTTGCTTGACTCGTGGCGCGTGGGATTGGAAAATGCGCGCCGAGATCATCGAGCGATCCGCGTGCAGCTTTGAACGCAAACGATCTCGCCGAGGCTAGCTAATGCAAATACCCGCAACCGATCGCCGGAGTTTTTTGAGCGCGTGTTCCAAACTGGGGCTTGCTGGGACGCTATTTCCCGGTGTGCTCTGGGCCATGGCCGAGGGCGAACCGAAGAAAATCACCGTGGACATGATCAGCCAGGCCGCGGTGATCGCCGACGTGCCGATTCCCGACGATGACCGCCAGATGATGCTGCGCTCGCTGCAGGATGCTGCGAAAGGCTACGAAGACATTTACAACCTGCATATGGAAAACGGCGTGCAGCCCGCGATGGTTTTCGATCCTTTCATTACGACCGACGGAAAATTCGAAAAAACGAAGCGGCCGATGCAGATGTCTCCGGCGCTGCCGGGCCTGCGCGCTCCAAAAAATATCGAGGACTTGGCGTTTGCGAATGTGCGCGACTTGGCTGAACTGCTGAGGACGCGCAAAGTTTCGTCCACGGCGCTGACGCAAATGTACTTGGAGCGCCTGAAGCGTTATGACCCGATTCTGCTGTTCGTAATCACCCTCACGGAAGATCGCGCGTTGGCGCAGGCAAAGGAAGCCGACCGCACCATCGCTGCCGGAAAATATCGCGGACCGTTGCACGGTATTCCGTGGGGCGCGAAGGATTTGCTTGCGGTGAAGGGTTACAAAACCACGTGGGGCGCCGCGCCGTACAAGGACCAAATCATTGACGAGGACGCAATGGTGGTGAAGCGTCTCGACGCGGCGGGCGCGGTTCTTGTTGCCAAGTTGACGCTGGGTGCGCTCGCGGAAGGCGACCGTTGGTTCGGTGGTGTGACGCGCAATCCGTGGAATCCGGATCAGGGCTCGAGCGGATCTTCAGCTGGTCCTGCATCGGCGACAGCGGCGGGATGCGTGGGATTCGCGATTGGCTCGGAAACTCTGGGTTCGATTTCTTCGCCGAGCACGCGCTGCGGCTGCACGGGTTTGCGTCCAACATTTGGCCATGTGCCACGCACAGGCGCGATGGCTCTTTCGTGGAGTCAGGACAAGCTCGGGCCAATCTGCCGCGCGGTCGAAGATTGCGCGCTGGTGCTCGAAGTGATTCAAGGTCCCGACGGCGAGGACCGTTCGGTGCAGCCCGCCGCGTTCAACTGGAATTCCCAGGATGACTGGCGGAAGTACCGCGTCGGCTTCCTGGAATCGGAATTCAAGTTCGATCGCGCGGCGCTCGAAGAGCGCGTGAAGAATTTTCGCGGCATTACCGATGAGCAGAAAGAACAGTTCATCGCGGCAGCGGAACACGACCAGAAATTCAACGACGCGGCGCTCGCGACGCTGCGCAAGATGGGCGTGCAGATGATCCCGGTCGAACTGCCCAAGTTGCCGTACCAGCCGATGGTGACGATTCTCGATGTGGAAGCAGCGGCGGCGTTTGACGAGCTGACGCGCAGCGGCCGCGACAAGCTGATGACCAGCCAGGGGCCGAGCGACTGGCCGAATGCTTTTCGCACAGCTCGATTTGTTCCTGCGGTCGAGTACGTGCAGGCGAACCGCGCAAAATTCATGGCCATGCAGCAGGTGGCAAAGGTGCTCGAAGGCTTCGACGTGATTGTCGCGCCTACAAATGGCGAGCAGCTTACCGTAACGAACCTCACAGGACATCCAGCGTTGATTTTGCCAAACGGATTGCGCGGCGAAGACGCTCCGCCGGCAAGAAAAGACCAGGACGGAATGGTAGGGAACTACGGCGGACCGAACACGCCGGTGAGCTTGACGTTCGTAGGACAGCTTTACGGCGAAGCAAAGCTCCTGTGTCTGGCCCGCGCCTACCAAAACACAACAAAGTTCCACCTGAAGCATCCGCAGTTGAAGGCATAGGATGACGCGAATAAACCGTTTATTTTGATACAGTTGTTTTTGCAGGGCTGTTCGTGTACATATATTCACGCCTCATTTGTACGGGCTTTCCCTGATACGAATTTTCATCTTTTTTTTATACATATTCTAAGGTTCAACCTCATGCCTGCTCTTGGTATGTTGTTGCGCTGAAGCACTATTTCCAGTACCCAACCCTGGTGATAGATGGACCGAGCCCGCATCCTGATCGTTGACGACCACGAGATATTCCGCAGGGGACTACGCTCACTGCTCGAATCCCGTAAGGACTTGGATATCACCGGCGAGGCCGTAAACGGTATCGAGGCCGTCGAGAAGGCCAAAGAGTTGCGTCCCGACATCGTGGTGATGGACGTCAGCATGCCGCAGATGGACGGTTTGCAAGCCGCCCGAATGATCCACAGTGAACGGCCTGAAGCGAAGATTCTAATCCTCAGCCAGCACGATTCTCCTCACATGCTCGCCGCCGCTCTTGATGCTGGCGCAAGCGCCTACGTAACAAAATCGCAGGTAGCGCGGTCCCTGTTCACTGCTCTCGATGCCGTTATGCAGGGGCGTTCATTTTCCTGGAACGGCGGAAGCAACGCAGCGGGCCAGCCGCCTGCCCCTGCCGCACCGACTGAACCGAAGTAGCTCAGGAGATGTTTTATGAGCCGAGCCGAAGCTAGCGCCAGCGGCGCTAAAGCAGGTCACGAAGCGAAAGCCCCAACCAAAGCAAATGGCCACGTCGCCGAAGGCGATCTGACGCTGATCCTTGCCGGATTGCAGAGCATGCGTGATGGCGACTTCTCCGTTCGCTTGCCGGGTTCGTGGACCGGACTGCCGGGGAAAGTCGCAGACACTTTCAACGAGATCGTCTCCGCCAATCAGCAGATGGCGCAGGAATTGAAGCGTGTTGGCCAAGCCATCGGAAAAGAGGGCAAGACGCGCGAGCATGCGAAGTTCCGCGGCTCGCATGGCGCGTGGGGCGAGATGGAAGTTTCCGTGAATGCGCTGGTGGAAGACTTGCTCCGCCCGACGAATGAAATGACGCGCGCGATCGCTGCTGTGGCGCAGGGAAATTTGACGCAGACGGTGCGTTTGGACGTGGCGGGCCGTCCGCTCGAAGGAGAATTCCTGCGGTCAGCGAATATCGTCAACACCATGATTCAGCAATTGGGCGTGTTCACTGCCGAAGTGACGCGCGTGGCGCGCGAAGTCGGCACGGACGGAAAGCTCGGCGGACAGGCGCACGTGCCGGGCGTCGCGGGTACGTGGAAAGACTTGACCGACTCGGTTAACTCGATGGCCAGCAACCTGACCGGTCAGGTGCGCAACATCGCGGAAGTGGCTACGGCGATCGCGACGGGTGACCTCTCGAAGAAAATCACCGTGGACGTGCGCGGTGAAATTCTTCAATTGAAAGAAGCCATCAACACGATGGTGGATCAGCTGCGGTCATTCGCTTCCGAAGTGACGCGCGTGGCGCGTGAAGTCGGCACGGACGGAAAGCTTGGCGGGCAGGCGGTCGTGCCGGGCGTCGCAGGAACGTGGAAGGATTTGACCGACTCGGTGAACGCCATGGCGGGCAACCTCACCGCGCAAGTGCGAAACATTGCCGAAGTTACGACCGCCGTGGCGCGCGGTGACCTGTCGCGCAAAATCACGGTAGACGTGAAGGGCGAAATTCTCGAGTTGAAAGACACCATCAATACGATGGTCGACCAGCTCAACGCATTCGCGGGAGAAGTGACGCGCGTGGCGCGCGAAGTCGGTACGGAAGGAAAGCTCGGCGGACAGGCGCAGGTGTTCGGCGTCGGCGGCACGTGGAAGGATCTGACCGACAACGTGAACTTCATGGCCAGCAACTTGACGGGCCAGGTGCGTAATATCGCAGAAGTGGCGACGGCAGTGGCGCGCGGCGATTTGTCGCGCAAAATTACCGTCGACGTGAAGGGAGAAATTCTCGAACTTAAAGATACGCTGAATACGATGGTTGACCAACTCCGCG